>Ga0209367_1002476_pt1 | contig 24404 bp, 18 predicted proteins | sample WorMetLIZISLAND2_FD_187412 | JGI IMG/M metagenome (GOLD analysis project Ga0209367, IMG submission 187412) | Marine gutless worms symbiont microbial communities from Max Planck institute for Marine Microbiology, Germany - Olavius geniculatus... ... | reverse complement strand
GGGGGACGACATGGCTAAAAGTGGCAATTGTTGGGGGGATGCTTGCATTTGCGTCCCCCCAACCAAAATTTTTGGGGGGGACGCGTCCCCCCCGTCCCCCCTATAATCGCCGCCCCTGCATGGCATCATATGTCTAGTCCACCCGATAAAAGAGAAGGGCATGAGGAACGACGAATGCAGGAAGTTGGAACTCATTGACGTAAGGTTGGAGTCTTAAATAGCAGTGGCGGATTCACGGGGGGGTGCCGCCTTTTTTAGTGACCGGATGCATCTTAAAAGAAGTGGAAAATTTTTTGCACGAAAATGCATTATTTTTGCCTAAAATTTTCAAAAATTTTCTGGGGAGGGGGCTAAACGCCACCTCCTGCCCTTCCGCCCTTCCGCCCTTTATTCCAAATTTCTGGATCCGCCGCTGTTAAATACTGACTCCTAGCCTGATAGAATGGCACGCGTTTAAAAACAGTCGGAGATCAGCAATGCGGGCGGTGCAGCAAAGCGTATCGAACTCGCACAGCGTGACTGAAGGAGCCATAATAAGCTTGCTACACATCAAGACGCCGAGTAGCTGTACGCAGCAGCAGACGTTTATGGGACGTTTTGTGCACTCCCTTCAATGACTGTAAGTTGTAGGACGATTCGTGCCAGTGGCACTATACCTGGTGGGCGCAACTGGCGCCTAATAAAAAGGGGAATTTTGTTAGAGTTGTAGATAAAAAAACCCGCTATTTTTCACTGGGCAGTCTACACCCTTAACAAAATCCTCCCCCTATTTTTTGCTGGACAATTAACACTCTTAACAAAACTTTCTCTCTAGAGAGGAAAAGGAGCTCTAAAGGACGGGGGGTATTTGAGTCCAAAAGTGGGGGAACTTGAACCCAAAAAATGAGAAAAGATGCGCCCAATTTCGATTCCAGATTTAGGGGCATAGAAGCCACCAATTCGTGGAGGTCAGAGCAGGAATGCCACCAGTGCTATATTTAATTTTTATTAATTATTTCTTGCAGCCCACAGATGACTAGAAACGCAAAGTAAACTAAGACTGTTCGCACAGCGTTAGAACTCACTGGCGACGTATGTGACGAGAAGCAGTCATCTACGTAGGCCTACAATAGGCCTATAACAGTTATAGTTTTGCATTTCGCGGAACTAGGTAGTGGCATTGCCTCAGAACAATGAACGAATCGTCCCATAATACATCATCAAAGGAGGTGCACAGATATCGTCTCACAACCCAGTAGACACCTTCAGAGTACAGTACGTAGAGACTGAGGCTGTAGCATTATCAGAGTCGAGAAATGTGGCCGAGCGTGAAGATCGTTCGTGTGCAACGAATCGGCACGTGCGAGGCACGGTGGGAGGCTGATACGCTCGACTGATCAGCCAAGCAGTAAAGCTTATACATGTAGTTACTGTGGCATATAGTTGGTCCTTGAAAACAGGTAGAATGCCAGTAAATCAGCCAGTAAGCCTATTAGTCATGACATCGACGGACAGTGTATGTAAGAGTTGTTGTTCTCACAGCATAAGGCCTAGGACGTCGTGGCATCGTCACAGGGAGTTATTTTCTCTCCTCCCCCCAGATTTGTGGCCCGTCGGAAAATTCTATCGAAATATTTCCTACCAAAAATACACAACTAAAGCCTGTGGTGCAAATACAGCATAAGTGGCGTTTTCGTCGTTTTGAAAGTTTATACAAGTAGTTGTTACAGACTGATGGAAAAGATGTTTAACATTCACTCAAGATGTGCTGAACGTTTTCTCGCTTATTGTTAGTTTCTATTTACAACTACTTGTAAAACATTATGTATTTTAAAGTGCTATTTCTGTTATTAACCAGAATTTGTTTACTTTTTAACGTTTTGGCAATGCAACTACAAAAAGCATAGTATTTTATAATCAACTTTTTTCTTGAACAGCTGTCACATGGAAGTTGTCTTAGGTTGACAAGTATAGATATTATATTTAGTCATTCTGACATACTGTCAACAAATGCCTGCTGATGAAGCAGTACAAAAATGCAAGAAATTTGTTTTAGATGAAAATCGAACAAAATCGCGAAATCTACCATTTTGTAAAGAAGGAATTAAAAATTACAATTCTGGGCAAAATTTGGACGAAAAACGGCCAAATGGTCACCGCAAAAATGTCCAGTTTTTTAATATTCATCGGACTGTCGCATTTTGTTTACAAAAAAATAACGAGCTGCTTCGTCCACCCGAATAGGGGCTCGGGTCATAGAGTAGTTATCTCAGTCGATAGAGTAAAAAAATTCTGCGTTTCCGGTGGCCACTGGCAAAAAAATAGGGATGGGGGCAAATAAATTCGTTTTTATTGTTGTTTTTTAATATTATGACGGTCATGTCATACCCAACTCATAAAAAACAAATTAACATACTAAACAGTACTCACCAAAACTTAAGCAAACTTACTGGAGCATTTAAGAGTAAATACGAACAGTATTTTTGTTAAAACTGTGAGAGAATACTAAAAACTGCATTGATATCTTTGAAAATCCAATAATAATTTTATTGATGCAGGTTTTTTTCTAGGAATAGACAGATACCGGAATCGAAGGAATTTTTTTAGAACTAACATGTATGACATATAACGGGTAGTAATCATTGTGATGTGGCAGTGAGCCTAGTGAGGTACATGGTGAGCCTATAACACAAATGTTACACAGAAGCGCACTTATTTCCGATAATCCGAAACAGACTAGGGAGTACATGCTGGTGCTATCAAAATTAGTGCAAACATTAAATTTCTTAAAATAATGACTGTAACTTTTCAATGCACGTCTTTATTTTAGACTTGGAAATCTACAAATATTTGTGTATTTGCAAATAAAAACAAGTTTCAATAGCTAAGCAAAATTCAAATCAAAAGTAGACACGAACAGACCTAATGCATGTTTTTATAAGACAGTACGCTTACCACTGGTGGCTGTCAAGCAAGTTAACACCGCACGGAAGACGTTACCTTTAATTGTGCTTTCATTAAAGGCTACGGACCTCGCAGACTTACGGCAGTGTTTTCTGGGAAAGAACAAAAAAAACACCCATATTCTACGAGCACTTGCTTACGCTGCACACAATACGGAGACGTTTTCGTCTAAGCAAAAGCATGGGGCCAAGTGAATCCGCCAAGAAATGCGTGCAATCGACCAATGTTCGTATGCTCACAATGCTAGCAACTGCTTAACACTGAACGTGATACTATCGTGATGCAGAGAGCACTGACTTGGATCTGTTGGAGTGTACATTACATTCCATCTTTGCTTCAATAAATTGAGTGATCAAAACTGCAATTAATTATAGCTTCTTGCCGACACTAATGGCAGTGTATAGGCCCTATGGCAGTGTTTTTCAACCTTTTTGCTGCAGCGGAACCCTACGTAAGTGTGACAATCACTCACGGAACCCCATGCAATGATAAGCGAGTTCAGCGGTGTAGGCAAAGTAGAATTTTTAGGGTGTCTGGGGACTGATGTCCCCAGCGAGTCAGGAAACAGAGAACCTGTAAGAGTCTGGACTCTTGGACATATCCCTCAAATGCTGACGATAAAGCAGCAGGCAAAAGACTCGTTTAATTTGACCGTATTAGATAATATTTAGCAATTTTGTTTTATCCGTAACCAAAATCACCTTAACAGGCGGTCGCCAACGGCACAAACATTATCATTAGATCTTTTACTTTTTTACGCCCACGGACAGCTCAGTGGTCTGGACCCCCAGCCATGCGCTGATGGGCGAAGCTTTGTATATTTTTCAAGCAGTGTGTTTCAAGAAATGAAAGTCTTTCAATAAATAAACACACGATTTCATAATACTGACACTAATAAATTAGTGTTCGATGTTCAATGCAAATATTCTAACATTGTTAACAACAAGAAAAATATTCAACACTGCATGCTAAAGTAGACGGTTAGAGGCGCTAATTTGAAACTAAGCATGATCGGTGCATAGGGGGCTACTGTCACTTTAATGGCTTGGTTTGACGTAATTTCGCATGCTAGGTTATTTTTAAATTTTTTTACTGACCAGCCGCGGAACCCCTGGCACATGCTCGCGGAACCCTTGGTTTCCGCGGAACCCCGGTTGAAAAAACACTGCCCTATGGATTACTAACGTCTATGGCACGTTCAATAAATAACAGAATCGATAACTTTAATCACACTCATTTTCCAAAAAAGACAATCATATTTGTGTTAAATTGAAAATTAATTGCAATATATGTAACAATTTGCTGTCAGTGACTACACGCTGTGCAAATCACGATACATTATTGCAAGAATATATTGAACACTGATGAGTAATACTACCACAAAAAATCAACAGCATTGCGACAAAATTATGACCCATAATTATTATAGCACAAACATTACTGGAAATAAAAACAACTGTAATGTCGGTAGCATGTTGAAATGATTTCAAACAGCTGCCACAAACAGAATTACCCAACTGATCTAGACTAGCGGATCTGGGATTATTCTGTGATAGAAAATTTTCAAATTTACAGACATGATATATACGATCACAACCATCCCTGAGATTTTGATTATTAAGGCCCACAGTTTTCCATGGGCCACGGAATTTTGAGCTGAGACACAAAATTTGCACTTTTCCATGGAATTTTAATATTTCCACGAAATTTTGCAAAAGTTGGAAAATGACCAATGATTAGCACGACTGTCGGCATGATAACGTAATCAAACAGACTAACTACAGTATATCACAGAAAAAAACTAAACTGTCTAAAACTGTAGACCCTAGGCCTACTAATAGCCATCGCAATGTGGCACAAAATAACGTGACTTGACAGATTGCACTTTGATGATTTTGCTGCAGCGAGTCACAAAATTTTGCTAACTGGCCCACGGAATTTGGCAAAATTTGCCATGAAAAACTGTGGACCTTTGTAATTATTGCAAGCAAACTCAGCATACGTATCAGCAGCATAATGCAACTAGACACAGAACATGACTCCAAAAACCCAGCACGATGCTTACAAATAATAATGGTGATAATAATAACAATAATGTAATGATAATTAGCAGCATCGTGGCAGGGGGAGGCAAAAGGGCAATTGCAGCCCCCTCAAAAATTTTAGCCCATCGGAAAATTTATCTCCAAAAATTTTCTTCCAAAAATACGAAATTTTGTGCTGCAAATCCACCTTGATTTTGGGAAATTTAGGACCGAAACTGAAATTCTCAGCATCTATAATCTCCCTGGCCGGAAATTTGCAGTTGTCGCTCCAAAAGTTGCAACTTCCTGTACGAAGCATTTTTAACGACGATGCTGATGATGATGACGATGATAACAAACAATGATATGATATGATGACGATGCGAGTAAGCCTTACTGTACGCAATAGACAAGTCTTACAACAAACGTTTAACAGCAAAAGTCACCGGCTGCTACCATCAACAGCATCTGACAATGACTAGTCACCAGTGATTCATCATCATCATATCGACTCAAACGATATCATCTCATCAAGCTCCCAGTGCTGAGTGACAACAATGTTGTAAGGCCACGATCACAGTCTGATAGAGGAGACCATTTTCCCCCGTCTCCTTTCGTTCTATCCTTTCCACTCTTTCTCATCTTTTCCCCCTTCTTACTGCCCTTCCCATTCTCCTCTTTTTCTCCCCCATTATTTAGCTAAAGCACGGAGGAGAGCTATGTTGCCTCCAGCAAGTATGGCTGAAGCACAGCTGACAAATGCATTTCAACGCATTTTGACCAAAAATGCCTTTCACGGTAGTGACATTTATGACCTCTTTAAAAAATAAATTCAGATCTTTAACTCAGTATCACCCCCAAAAGCTTTCATTTTCCCTGTAATGCTGTAGGGACTGGATGATCAATATTCAGATGATAGTCAGTTGAGCTACGACTACTGAGTCTTCAGTTCTCATAAAACAGCTGCGTGTGAAGCTAGCGGCTGTAAAAACTTCTGTGAAAATGTTGATAATTTTGACTCAATTGCAGACACCCGAGACCTACAACGAGATATCAACCGAAAACACATGTAGTAATCAATGCATTGCCAGACAATGAACATAATCACAACACTGATTTTAACAGCAACTCCATTTTCTAGGCCAGATAAATGATGAGTCATAAAAGTCATTTTACAACAAATTTCAAGGGTGGCTGAACAGTACGGTAAAGTAACCCCCAGTTATCGCACAAGGCTTGAACATTCTCCATATTAACTCAGCCAATCACATCAACCTTTATCAATGCTACATTTGCAGAAATGACGAGTTCTACACAACAGTAGGCATTGTTATCAAACATACTGGTACAGTCGGTTAAAAGCTACGGTTGTTAATGGAACCAGCCATCCACTGAATGTAATCCTAATTTGATTTAGCTTTACTGCAAAATAGATGAGCTCCCGCCACAACAGACCTAGTTGTCTATGCAACAATCTTCTGACTCAGTAGCTCTGTATTTTCGTACACACTGCACACACTGAATTTACGTGCTGAATGAAATAATAAAAACATCAACAGGTCATTTAAATGGCTACATAACACGAGGTAAAGCTAGCAAGCAAACCTCATCTGTTCAGCTCGGCTGACAACCAGGTCTAAACGGACAGCGTCTGCACTCAATGTCTCCACTTTCTCCTGCATTTCACCTTTCACTGCGCTGACGTGATGTTGTATCAAGTCTCGCATTGTCTGTAGCTCTCTGCACATAATCATTGCTAATACAGCAGCATTAACATGCTGTCACACACACCTTGTATCTATAAATAGCACTCGGTTTAGTAAGAAAGTAAGTAAGTAAGAGAAACGTAATTTTATATAGCGCATGAACACCAAAAAGGCCTCTAATGCGCTGCATGCATTAGTACTCTGAAAAGAAAAATGTCTTAAGTAATCGTCCAAAAAACAGATAGAGTGAATATGGTCGCGCAGATATCTTGGCAGTTCCACGTCATCGGGCTGGAGACAGAAATAGCACAACAATTCTAGATATCTTTCAGCTACCATGCCAAACACGTCATGCTTATAAAAAACCATAAAAATGCGACTTACAATAAATCCTTAAGTAAAATTTATGCACAAGTAAAAACTAAGAGTTTGCTGACTTGGGAAAAGTTGAGAAATGTTCAGAAAATTCAGGACTAGAAGTTTAGTAAATTATGCCCCATATACAAGTTAAACGAACAACTTTCTTCTGACCACAATTCTGATGCACTACCATGCCACATGATGAAAATGTGCATAGTAAAAATATTTGTTGTTGAACGTTTCTTGCAATGAGTGACTTTCTTCAAAGTTTAAGGTCACATGAAACAAACACCAAGCCGGGTATCAAAACTTCAGATATTGCATCACCAGTTTAAACATCAGTAGTCGTTTGCTAGGTCTCACTGAGGAGACAGACTCTGAAAAATAAAGACTTTCTAACGTAAAAGATCGGATGAACGTGATATTGGATAGGGTCACCCAATACACTGTTTGAGCTCCACCAAATTTTCATTAAAATTTTTTAAAATTACGAACAGATAGATGGACAACGAGAGTGGCTTTATTAGGCTGACTCAATCGACAAGTCAAGCTAACAGCCTTACCCTTACTTATTTATTTACTCTCTTATTTACAGACAGAGCTGTTGGTGCACATTATTACCTGTCGACCTGAGAGCTGCAGTGATCAGTGACAAGACCAGCGACCATGCCGAGCTGACTGGTCGCATAGCTCAAGTATTGTCGACGAAACGCTTCATGCTTCGCCTTTGACGTCCACGTGACCCTCTCATAGACATAAAGTAGGCAATAGGTGGCAGCACAGGCCATTATCACCTTCCAGCCCAGTGACCGCGTCACCTACAATGTGTGTCGGGGATCAGAATTAGCTCAGACAGCTGAAATAGCAGCCTTTCGCTGATGCATCATTTTCAGAAACAAACTTTAAAGCCAACTATTTCCGTAATTCACTGTAATCCATTTCGTAGCTACTAGGAAACAGGAAGCCTCACAAGCACTGCATTAGTCCTAGTCTAACTCCTCATCTCTCACTACCCAATACTGTGCTGACAATGACAGCCACTGCAGACATCACTACTGTTCATAGACATCGAAAATACAATGTTCTTGCAAACAGCAATCGCTTGACAGCTATCTATGAGGGCCATCCCAAAAGTTTCTGGCCTCAACATATTACACAATAATATTTTCTACAATCTATACATCAGTGAAACGTACATCCTTTACAAACTCTAACAGGTCGGTTGCAGATATGATGTCGTTGTAATTTATGATGTCATATAGCTCTAAACTGAAACAATTTGGAGCGTTAACGCAAACAGCATAAAATCAGGCTCACTGCTGCACGAAAACTTTCCAGTCTGTAGGTAAGTTTACCAAAGTGGAGCCCCACGGCATCTGATTTTTGTGAAAGCCCTAACAAATACATTTGTGAATTTCTCATTTGCATATGTGAATATACAATAGCCTACATTTGCGCTAGCCATAAATAAGAGCATTTGAGTCAATTACAACTTCATGCAAATACGAGAGACATTCAAAAAGTTTTGAGCCTCAATATATTGGACAAATTTTTTTTATCGTCTATATATCAGTAAAAGGTACCTCTATTGCGTATTCGTGTGAGCAGACTGTGGAAGTGATGTCATTATAATTTATGACATCATAGAGCATTAAGCTGAAACGATTTGGTGTGCTAACACAAGCATCATTTGAATCAGGCTGATTGTTGCATGAAACTTTTTCAGTCTGTAGCAGGACTTATCAAAGTGGGGCTTCTTGGCATCTGATTTCACGAAAGCCCTGACATCTACGCTTATGAATTTCTCATTTGCGTATGTGAATGTTTTATAGCCTAATCTGCGGTAGCCACAAATCAAAGCACTTCAGCCAAAATACGATATAATGCCAATACTTTATGGTATCAGAAAAATTTTATTAAAAATTAAACTGTTAATTATATCAGTTGTGTTAATGAAAGGCCAATCAAAATTTGTGACTAGTTATATGGGCCCCTGATGGGGATGGGGGGCTGAGAGGGGCCCAGGAACAAGCCCTGCACAATTTCCTCAAATTTCAGTACTGCAGTCCAGTCCAAAGTCTACAGTTACCCAGCTGGCTGTTCATGACTATGGCTTTCTACACCAAGACCACTCTGCATACAGCAACGACCTTACTCCCAGTGACTATTATCTGTTTTGAAATCTGATAATGATGGTGTCCACTATCCATGATGATGAATGACTCGAGCCTCTTTCGTTGACGCTGAAAATCAGTTCTATTTAATGCTCTGTGATGTCATAAATTACAATGATGTCATATCCGCAACTGACTCATTAGAGTTCGTAAAGGATGTACGTTTCACTGATGTATACAATGTGGAAAATATTGTTGTCTAATATGTCAAGGCCGGAAACTTTTGGGATGACCCTCGTGTGCATCCTTCTCTATGCCAACTTCAGACCAGACCAGGCAGCTTGGCTCTCTCTCAGTTAGTTATGTCTATAATGCTTTATGAAATTAACCTTTCATCCTTTAGTCTTCTGAAGTAAAAAACACCGTTATTATTGCACTACATGAAACGGCTTTCCATTTGTTGCATTAAAGGCAGTTATGTGATAAAAACAGAATGAACTGTAAGCAAATAACAGTTAGCCACAATGCACTCAACACCCGAACAAAAATATCTTCAGCAGCTGCTTAAACTGATCAAACTGCTACACTGCATTACTTAACGAAGCCTCCAGTGAAAACAGCACATTAAAACTTGATTCAATTTTAAATACATTGTACTACACAAATAAAAAGCTCACAAAAGCGATGATGGCAAGTGATCCGACAGTTGTACCAGAATAAATAGATGTATAAGCCCTGAGCAGCGTTTCTACAGAGTCAGACTCATAGAACAACTCAGAGTCTTGTTTACTGGACATTGCTCGAGGCATCTGTGTGCAACACACATATCACAACTCACGACTAGAATCACATCTGTCAAATGTTGACAGTGTCAGTGACCAACACAACATTGCCTAAAATGTCTGATCAATGAAAACCAGTTATTATTATCTGTAAAGTAAAAAGTCACAAAAGTAAAACCCTGCATCAGCATTATCATTTTATGGGTGCAATGCTCATCTCTGATTCTTAGATATCAAGATAATAGTGAGCATGTACTCAGTATTAAAAATAACTTTTCCACAACCTGCTGTTAACTCATACCACTTGGTAACACTGTGTCAACAACAAACCCAAAATTGTCGCCTGACAGTGATGTGATCAAGATTGATACCCAACATATTGATCACAAATCAGACACTTCAAGAAAAGAAAAAATGCTGGTAGCATTTCACGGGCAGCCATCTTAGAGCTACGGAGCATTACCTGCCATATGGAATCTCACGGTGTCAGCTGTCAGGATGATACAGACAAATGTGCCATGCCTTTACCCCAGTCAGGCAAGCTAGTACTCGATTTACCTACCCTAGATGGATGAAAGGCTGAACTAATCTTGGTGGCTGGTTATATACTGAGATGGTATTCCCATCCGCAGACAGTCAGATGTCCAAGTAGCAACCAGTGGTGGGGACTGTGAAATCCTTTTGTAAGCCCCCCCAGTATATGGAGTAGTCATGTGGGTGGGGGTGGTTGTGCTCTCTGCTATTCCAGCCGTGACTTTCAGTCTTGATGGGGACTTTCTGAGGATGGCTGATGGACCCACATGGTGGTCTAAGCCTACAGGGCAGCACTGGCTGCCCTGCCCCGCACTGAAAACTGGAAGAACCACAATCTGACCAGGAATCATATCGCTTAATTGTAAATCCAATGCCATACCGTTACACCACCAAACCAGACACAATTAGTATCTGTACTTACACAAAACCAAACACGCAATCTGTGTGGGCATCAAATTCTTACAGAAGTGAAGCTGCTGAAGTAATGATGCGGTCCAAGAAACCTCCGCATCAATGACGTGATGCCCAGAGAGAAGTGAAACTCAACATCTTCGTGAAACCCCCACAGCAGACTGGCACAGTCGAGATGGTAGGACATAGAAAAGTCAGAGATGTTATTAGAAATATCAAGCCTCTCGGTCGATTCACTGGTGGCAGCCAGCAACTCGTGAACTGATGCTGCACACAAACACATACATATATACAGTGTTTTCTCTCATTACATAATCCTGATTATCTCAGATAACTGCAGGCTTCAAGCAGGCCAGGTTGTTGTTCATCATAAACTCATAGTAGTGGAAACAATGCCTATCTGAAAACGTCCTGCTTACCATCTACAACTGAGCGGCAGCTCGATAATCAGAACGTTCAATAGTCCAAAAGTATGGAGAAGTATTCTTGCAGCCGTTCGTGATGCAGACACTGTCAGCTCATTCAAGCGCAAACTGAAAACTCACTTTTACTCCACATGTTTAAATAATTTTTAATGTTGACATCTGTAATGCACTCTTGGTCCAAGCTCCTGTAGAGATGGCACTAACTCTTGACAGTACTATTACTACTACTACTACTACTATAGACACACAGTCCAGCAAATGTGTTTCACTGCCGTGCACTAATTTCAAAAACATGATGCAAATTTCAGTTCAATTTCTGGGTAGCAACTCGTAGTGCAGAAGGCTAATAACTCTGCTACTCAAGGTCCAAGTAAACTATCTGGCATTAGTCTATCACATTCAAGCCTTAGTGAGAACGAAGAAATCATACTTAGTTGGCTCATTCATCACTTTGTAGAATAAAACACATTGCAAAAACATATATATCTTTTTATAACAACTTCAAGCAACTGTTTCCACAGCACGATCAGTAACTACAAAGACACACTTTAAACATAATAACAACAGACTGAAAAGACTTGTCCTGAAATAATGTTATCAACGACTGACTGATTAAAAGCAACATAAAATTCCCACAGCAAATGAAATTTGATTCTAATGCTGCATTCGATAGTGGTCGTAAGTACAAGTTCATAAGTCAGAAATTCTGTTCAGTTCACCTTCCGATTCGTATTTACTATTCAGAAACTCATCGCTTTCAACAGCATACGATAATTCCGACTTCGCGACCTTGACCTTTGCAATGGCAGCTGCGGCAGATGAATTGTTTCGTTTGACCGTTATTTCGTGGCAAAAGATGGCTAAAACATTGCAAATGTTTTTGCTATATGCGTTATCTTCAACATGACTGCTGATTACCTGTATATTACTGACATTTCGCACATCGATAGGTGCATTCCGGTGGTTTTGGGTTTACTTTCAAGCGGAATATAGGTCAATATTACCGAATGCATCCTACTCGTACTTACCAGTTGCAAATTGATATATACCGTAATTACGAGCACTGCCAAATGCAGCATAAGAACAACTTATTACAACCAGACTTTCAGCACAATGTAAGTACTAAGTTCATAGTCATAAACGACAAATCACCGTTCATGTGTTGTGTACATGTACGAAGCACATTGTGCACAAAGCCAGAACAACGAACGTGTAAGTTGCGACTCAAACACTCCTCCACATGAAAATTCAGCTCCTGCAGTTTCAAACACATCAACTACACTTATCCCGTGCAGACCAAATTTCAAAAGACAAAAGAGAAACATAACTAACTTCCATACAATGCATAATAATGCTGACAACATGATCAGAGTTCTACAAAGTCTAAAATAATACATACAAAAATCTAAACAATGTCAGAGTGTGTATTCCAAAAATGGAAAAAATCAAAAATTTTGGAATGTATAAATCTCAAATTTCGTTCAAACCTGTAAAGTTCTGCTTAATCACAAGCCTGCCGATAGCAATAACACGGCACTAAGATAACTGTGCAATATGCACACACACACACACACAGACAGACAGAAAGACAGACAGACTTTCTTGTAAAGCTGGAGCGAGGCCGGATCAACATCAAAAGGTCGATCAAACTCCTCAAGAACTCTCGACAGTCTTCGAATCTCATCGTTCAGCACCGAAAACATCTAAGCATGTTAACACACGAAAACACGCACATGATCCAATTTCCAACTAGAAACGTGGGGCAAAGCCCAACGTGAAACATCTGCGGTCAAACTCAAAAGTTGTGCGAAATCGTGCCAAATTTTGAGGTTTTTGCCCTCCTGAACTTGTGGGGGTGCCCCCCCTCCGAAAATTTGTACATTAGTGATCATGCCGCCATACAGCACGTCATATGGCAAAGTTTCATGGTCTCACTCCCTCTACTTCTGAAGTTATAGGCGCAAATACACTAAATTTTGAGCCAATTTTTGACCCCCTTTTGAAAAAAATTGTAAGGAAAACCCCTGTCAGCAGTGGGGGGTGCACTAGTAAGACTTGGTCATTCTGTGGAGCGTGTAAAAATTTGGGAGCTCAGCACCCCTTAGGGACCAAAATATAGTCTTCCGAAAAAGTCAATTTAGGTGGGGACGATTTCACCACTTAATCTCCATGATTAGTAGACCAAAGTTCACCAAACTTTTTTCACTCAACGGTGCAGGAATTGCGATACAAAATGCACTTGTCCGATCTCGAATATCTTCATCTGTTCCTGAGATATTCGCCACCAAACTTTGCATTCGCCCAAAATTTGGCCAAATTTTGCATGTTTTTGGCCCCTAAAATTTTTTTGTGGAGGGCCCCAAAATTTTGGATCAGCACTACAAAACCTAGTCTAGGTCTGATCACTGCAAAATTTTGCGCAGATTGGCCGACACATCTCAGAGATCTCAAGACTGAAAGAAAAAAAATAAAATAAACATTTGGAGTAAAATATAAGTCTGCTCCGAAAGCTATCGCTTCCGGCCGAACTAATAAGAGGAGGCCAGCCTCCGAATGCTTAACGTGCAATGTGAGACCATCAGCCTTTCCAACAAGATACCAATTACTGCTGGGTACTCATGGAAATCTGTGAGATCTGTTGGTAAGCCTCACAATATCCTTACTGCTGCATCTGACTATCAGCTCAAGACAAACACTCGATGTAAGATGTGAGTGAATGCAGTAATTCTGCAAAACAAACCTTGTCATAAACGTCTTTGGTGGCCAAGTAGATGTCATCATTGACGTTGCACATGAGCGTCTTCTGTTGACTGTCAATACTCTTCAGTCTCAGCCGTAAATCCCTAAGGTCCGCCTGACAGCTGTCTCTGTACATTCCATACACACAACAAATGCTTCATTCACACAGTGGTGATTTACACAATAGGGCTGTACTGAACAGCAGATTTTACTATTCGGCCTAATAGAATATGAATAGAATATTCGGTACAGCCCTAATACATAATGGTATGAGAACGTGTCAGAAACACATATACTGCACACAAACAGTGCTTGTCATGCAATCAAATGAATAATGTACACATATCTAATGGCAACAAATTACATTATAGCAGTTCACAACTGCTGCTTTTAATACCACAGCTTCGTGACTCAAACAACATAAACATAACTAATGTGAAAACAAAATGTTATGAAATGATGTCTGCTGCAGGTCTACGATCACACATTTTGCAAAACAAGACAAAACCAGCGCAATTCCATCCAACAATCTGCTGAAGTAAGTAAGTAAGAGAGTGAACCTGAGTGTCTGACTGATCCGGTGCATTTCAGTCCAAAGCTTCACGACTTCGGACACAATGACTCCAGCATTAGCGACATGGTGAGCAAACTTTGTAACAAGAGCTGACTGGGATATGCATTCCTGTCAAACAAGCCATAACATCGATCACTTACCAACCACATTACACACAATACTTTGTATTATTATCATCATCATCATTATTATTTTTATACCCCCAATAGTAAAGATCCCAGGGTTTAAAAACTAAACGTTAAAAACTACTGAGATGACCAAAGGTCCGATGTGTCGCTTGTACAAAAACTGTCACGAACAAGAATGGCATTAAAGCACTGCATCAGGACCGACAACTGCTGAAACAAAAATACGACCTCACGCGCCTCACTGGAGACAGCTGAAATTCTGCGGCCCAAATCCTCCACAAATCAAATGGCTGACGCGTTGATAGGATTATCTGATATTATTATTTCTTTTTATACCCCCAATAGTAAAGGTTCGCAGGGGTTAAAAACAAAGCTGGAATGGCTATTGGTCTGGTGGATCCATAGAAAACGAGTCGTGCAAAAGCACCGAGTTAAAACGTTGGATCGTCATGGAGATACACTGGAATAAAAACTGGGTCTCTCTGTCGTCACCAGAAAGGTCACTAATTCTCTGACCCAATATATTTTTGACCCTAAGGGGTGCTGAGCCCCCAAATTTTTACACGCTCCACACAATGACCAAGTCTTACTAGTGCACCCTCACTGCTGACAGGCGTTCCCCTTACAATTTATTATTATTATTATTAATTAAGAACAGATTAAACCGACACTGTCGCATCAAATGATGTTGCAGAGGCACTGTACATAAATTATGCTAAGTATGTTGTGAGCACTAGGCTAATTAGTGCAAGACTGTCGGTAGCAGGTCACGAGTCAGTCCAAAAACAACTGGTAAAAGAGATGCACTTTTGTCTCTTGCCGAAACTGCAGCAGTGAGTTAGCGGCTCTCATTGTCAGTTTAATCTCGTTGCAGGTAGCAGACTGTTCCAGGCTCGAGCTGCCACCACTGGAAATGCCTGGTCCCGAATGGTACAGCGTCGGCAGACTGTTGTCAGATGGGTAACCATCTCCGTATATAAACAGTTAAACACCATCCAGATCAACTCCGCCTCTTTATGGATAGTGCAATGACTACCAGCATAGCTCGGACATAAAGAAGCAAACTGTATGATGCAATGGCCCCATATCCATAGTCTTGCAGTGTAAACTGGTGTCTGGTTCAAACACAGAGATCAGTGCTACTTTATGGCCTTTGTAGCTTGGGAAGAACTTTGTTCTACTTAATTACACTTAGAAGTTCCTCTGCGCCTGTCCTCCCAACAGTGCCACAATATCACCAATCACCATGAACTCATGCAATTAACAAAAGCTTATGGGCACAACTACAACTGCTCGCTACATCATGAAAATACTTATAACTGACAACTTTCTATTCATCAGTCCAAATCTGTGAGGCTAATTACAAGCTGGTGCAAAAGCATCGAACAAACCCTTTATCATCGGAACCTCTTTATCTACTATTTCTTGTCTCCTACTTCTATCACTTCTGTGATGTTGTCTCCATTAGCACTGTTTCACACTTACTGCACCCAGTTCGTTTTATGTTCACAATTACAATCTGTCTCGTGCTGTCTTCGAAGAATATATATCGTGACAAAAAGACTCTGACAAAAACTAGCTGTTGGCTCTGACCTCAAACTTGCGCTCAAAGTTGGCAAACTCGTGGACGCGAGCCTGCCATCCATCTCGTGGGGACCTGCCCGGTGACATGTTGGCCATATCACACTGATCAAGTGTCTCGCGAGCCGACACAAAGAATATATGTTGAGCCGCTTCCTCGGGGCACACAACACACAGCTCATTCGACAGAAATGACACACCGCGGTCTATGTGCTGTTGTCGAACCTGGACATGGTACACAGTAAAATGGTTAAGCCAAGAAACCAAGAACAGTAGTAATAGCAGCAGCAGCAGCAGTCTTATAAAAATTGTAGTAACTATAAATGAATGACTAAACAGAAGTTTAACCATCAATCTATTTACCTTGTTGTCAGGAGGAAACGCTCTTGCAGCACCAGCAATTCTGCCTACCCCTACACATTTCTCCGTAGTCTGTCTGTCTGCATCTGTATCTGTCTGTCGTCTGTCCAGTCATACATACTGCTCAAACCATTTGACGGATTTAAATGCCATTTAACAGGTAAGGTAGACATACGGGGTCCGATGACGAATCATGTTAGATGGGGGAACCAGGTTTAAATGGCTTTTACACCATCTGGCCAGGAAATTGATCGAATCTGTTCCTCATTTCGTAAGACCCACTATGAGGCAGAAATGCAAAGACCCACCCTACACAGAGTAAGATGCTTATGGATAACCATGAAACACCATCAAACACTAAAGTGTACGCAGTAAGATGACAGGAGATAGAAGACTGAAATCACAAAGCTGAATGACCTCTGCAATAGTTTCAGGCTCTGTAGCTGAAGCGTCCCATCGATTGTTGAGAATGAAAATATTAGGCTTTGACAGACGAACTGCCACACGATGGAAGAAATTCTTCTCCTGTTAAAAACAACGTGCAATGTATGTGATTACTAATGACACTAACAAAAAATCATTACTATGTTTTGCAGCCAATGGCTGGAGTGAAGAATACACAAAAATACTGAACGAAAACTATAAATTGCACACTGCAGTGGTGAAAATTAACTGATCTGTCTGATCAGAAGGATTTCACATAGCAAGCTATTTGCGTTACACTAGTTCATATAAACAAGCCCTTTGCAAACAGTTAGTGTTTTGGTGGCATCAGTTGGAATATGCAATAAACAATAGTTATATTTACGTCACTAAACAGACAATAACGTAATGGAAACGTAAAGTCCTGAACAATCTATAAGGCATATAGAGTTGGGGTGGCACAGTGACTGATCTCCGTTTCCTTTGCCCTCAGCCAGCTTACACTGCCAGACCTAGTGCATCGTGTGGTATGCCACTTTACATCTCAGCTTTCGCTGGTACTCACTGCATCTACCCAAAAAGTGAAGACCAACATGAGTTGACCTCAGGGGCAGTTTTGTTATACATCAAGAGGGTACACTTGCAAACAGTCACCCATCTCAGTACTAACCTGACTCGGTGTAGAGTAACTTCAATGACGTACCAACAATGTTAGCACTAGACCAAATTATCAACTCTGAGACATGCTTATTACTACCAGTATCATAAACGGTCGAACAATCAGACAATGAGTGTAAAAGCAGCGAGTCCTACCGTTTGCATCAGTGTAGACTCAGCATTAGCAACCAGCACAAAGACGTCTGCATCCAGACAGAACTTATCAATCCACTGATCCATGTCTGGTGACACGTCAATACCAGGACTACACAGCATGCAACAACATACAGCTTCCCAGATCACACTGTAACACTCATTCACTAGTTCTTCATATTCAAAAATTTTCATTTGCAAAATGCAGTATTTACGGTAAACATAATATCTCAATGAAACTGCAATATCAGTTGTGCAACTGTAAAGCCTCTGTTACCTGACATACAGTGGCTGTGAATACCAACCAGAAGAAACATCAACTTTTTTACAATCACACCATGTCTCAGAAACGTTTTAATTTTTGTAGACTGGCAGGTACCAAGTAACAAGAGAGAACCAGGTTGACCGAGAGGGAATCGGAGGAGCACAGTCAACAAAGACTTACAAAAGATGGGGTTCACCTCGGAAGAAGCAGAGGTGGCAGCTCTTGACGGACACACGGATGGTGTCAAAGTGTGGCCCAATGTGTCCTGTTGGATGTGGGATGAACCAAGGTCCAAGGTAACGATTAATCGAACAATTTGTCATTAATTTCCACAACTCTAGTAACAAAGACATAAACTGTGGCTACAACTGTGCGACTGAGTGTTGTGTGACCACCTGTCAACAAAGATGACATCCTCCTTCAGCAGTCGACATCGCTCGCTCGGCCAACAGATGCGGATCAAGCTGTTTGAATCCAACCGTAGGTTACTAAGTGCATGTGCCAAGTGACTGATAGACTGCACAGCACACATGCACAACATAAAGCCTAATATAATAACTGCTGCCATTGCAATTCTATCTGATCTCATATAAGACAAGCAAGCAAAAACATTCTGCACTGCATATGCATGAACATATCTGGTAATACGCAGAGTAGTAACATGCAGAGCATTTTACATCCCGATATAAGAAGTGTGACTTACCACAAAATCTGGATAAGTGCATAAATATTATATTATCAGAAATTAGAATTCTGGACCAAACTGTAGGCCAAACTCAAATTCAGATAATTGGCTCTAAACACACTTGAGACAGCCTCTCAGTAATTAAATGTAACATATGTGAGACACAGTGACACAAAAGCTGCAAACTGTCACTTTTCCCTACATAATGTCTCATTTAATCAAATGCATTTGCTCTGAATTCTGAGACCATATTCATATCTCACATACTGAAATTTAGAAACTGTCCATCGCTCAAGGCTTTATGATCCTTTGTGACGAGTCACTTTAAACATCACCAGTGTGCGACAGTGAGTAGTGACAAGATACAACTAATACAGCACTCTCCATACGCTGATGCGCTGCAAAACTATCTCACCAAACACTTTCCTTTATCATACAAATAAAACTGCTTGATATATCGAGTGAAACCTGAATGTTTTTCTTGACATCCGGTGCATCATCGGTGACAATGAATGCGTCAGGAAGATCGGTGCCTTCGACCTGTACGAAGCAGTTGGTCGTATGGCCGATGCCGCTGGGTAGTAGCTTGCTCTTAAGCATAGCATTCACTACTGTACTCTTACCACTCGATGTCCTGACAATCAACACAACAGCCATCACAACAAACCAATCACTAATGCTCTTGTTAAAATGATTTGAGAATGCCATTCTGAAGGACCGCCATTCCGAGGGCCACTAAAAACCTGTTTTACATGATGATGGAACTGTACTTATTGAATGCTGCACTAACACTGACCTCAGCCCTACCCTAACACTATTCCTAACCGTAATGGCCCTTCAAAATGGCAGGCCAACACTGTCTGAATTGGAAATGCTGGGCTAGGGACTTGTTTTGTTCACCATTTTCACACGCACACACAAGGATCACGATGTTTACATCCACAAAAAAGTTATATTTTTGGGAGCGTACGTTTGTCGATCATTATTATGATGGGATTCATTATCATTAGGAGAAAAGCATAAAATAACACTTTTCGATCTACCGAAGCTATTTATGAATAGATAATATGAATGACGAACATGCTATTCAGTGTTCACATTCAACTTGTAGTTTTTCTCACATGACCACCTTCAATGACTTATAAATAAATTCAGAAATTACACTACAAGCAAATATCATTCCCAAAATTTGTCAACAGCAGTTCACAAAGTATACAGCAGTTAAATTCACAAATGCCAAAAAATGTGAGAAATACTAAAATGGCAAAACGCTGTTTTTACCTTCCAAAGAAAGCAACTTTCATGCAGTTCCGATAAATCATGTCTAAAATGCCGGAGACTTTTATACCATAACCCTGCACCTTTTCAATATGATCTGGCAATGCAATATTCTTCCAATCTGCACCTAAAAGCACACTATGACATTTATTATAATAAGTCCATTATATACAATATTAGTTTCAACATTTCTAATATTATAAAACAAAAGTTAATTTACTTCAAAAATACTACTCTGCATGTAAATGTTCATATATGCATACACACAGCATTTTCATACACAATTAAATTTAAAGTATGGTAAAAATATTACACAAAATCCAACAAACAAAAATGCACCAAGATGCACCAAATAGGCTTTCAACAATGAACAAACAATTATACATAAAATATCATGTAATATAACACAAGGCTGTTGTAGAAATTAATACATGATTATGCCTAATGGTGCTGCTCAAATTAATTGATGCTTGGCTTATGGCTATTCACAGCAGTAAGTACAGTCACAAAGACAGAAGTATAAAAACAAACCACTAAGCAGACTGACGCTATCATCGATACAGTCATTTATTTCTGAGAAAATCTCTCCAATTTCTGACTTAGCATGACCAAATATTTTGATTGGTGACATATAATCTGAGATGACAGATTCAGACGATGGCGAAGACTTCTGAGCACTGGCAGACATCTTCTTGTGCTTCTGAACACAAAAAATGTTTTTTACACCAAATGCTAAAAGCATGCAAACTAAGCAGACTAATACAACATTATAAGTGCATCAGAGAGCTAACATACAATAGCCCAGTTGTTGCTATAAAAACAGTTGATGATAATGCCAAGCACACTCTGAGCCTGCATCTATAACTGTCCAATTTATATTTTTTTAACATTTTGTTGCCTGTGCCTGAAAGCAAAGTTTATCATCAGTCCAGACAAGGCTGCAATGGCCAATAGCATTAATATGATACTTATGACGAATACTTTCACCCAGCCAGTTCAAGTGAAGTGATTAGGATCACCGATCGGTGGTTTTAACCTTCTAAACTAAAATCACCAATCGGTGATACTAGCCGTGCGAACTATGATCACCGACGAGACGAAACCGTGATATTTACACATACCTGGCTCTATGTACTTTTGTGATATATGTGTGTTATATGTGTGGAATACAATTTATTAAGAATAAAAATTTGCATGAAGTTAGGTTACTGCTTTAATAAAGGCCTAACACAAACCAACATGCAATCGAAAATAAAAAATAGGACTACATAAGCTGCATTGAATAACAATGTTTATAAATAACTTTTGAGAGAATAATGTTCTTAATTATGACTTCAAGGCATTGGTGACGACATTTGACAGAAGGTCCCACAACGACGGAAGAGAGGTAGTTAGCATCCTCACTGCTCAGCCATTTATAATTCCAGTTAGCGAGTAGTTCTGCACCAGTTCAAAAGTGACGCCAAATATAGGTTCTGCAGTATAAAATAATGTACCTAATTTGCATCTTGGCATCTTACTTAGATGCCCAAAATTAACGGTATTATAAATAGTAGGATTATGGATCTTTTAAAACCTATGCAAATGCCAATTTTTGCCAAGTCAAGTCTTACTTACTTTATCTACTTACTATTTAGTTAACCACAAGCGGAAACAACATGAAGTTATTTTAGCGTACATGTATGAGGCAATAAAAGTATGGCTGATCGCTGGTCATTTATTTTAGCAGATCGGTAATTTTGGCGTTGGTAATTAGCTTTACCAATCAATAATTTTAGCTTTATTTCTTATTTCCACCGATCGGTGATGGCAACAAAGGTTAAAATCACCGACTGGTGATACTAACCTTCTTACTTATTTTCACCAATCGGTGATCGTAACCGACCCCGTCTTCGTCAGCCACACTTAATGTCTCAAATGGCTGGCCACATTTCACAAACATATGTTCCATGACCATTGACCACTTGTGGTTAGGGTTAGGGTTAGAAGATGTTTAAACGAATAAATTGCACCTTAATTACAGCGTCAGCTGTTGCAACATCCGCAATCCGTTTTTTACCCGTAGCCAAAATCGAAAAATAATCTAGGCACACATGATGATGCAACAGTGTGGGATTAGGTAGAAAAATAGATCACAGGTAGTTGCTGACTTGGAGCGTCTTATTCTTTGGCATGTCTCACGCCTACGAGCCTAAAACGAACGGTAACAAATGCTCATGCTCATTAAATATGCTAGCAATATAAACATGACTCATACATACATGTAATTAACTAAATTAAGATCAGAAATTTAACGAAAACTATGACAAATCTGAAAACTGCAAGAAAAGATACATTTATTTCCACATATCGCGCATATTTCAATGTTTACAACAAATAAACGACCTTGACCCATAGAATAAATAATCACAGTACACCATTTAGGGCTGTGCGAGTCCAGAATTTAGCAGCAGCAAACGGAATAGATTAAAAAAGCTACGCAATGGTTTTTATTTTTGCGATTTTGTCTGTGCGTTGTTTGCGTCACTTGCGACTGTTACACATTTTTGTGTTTAATTCGCGTGCGTTGCATGACTTGCGTTGCATGGAAACGAACGTTACTTATTTATTTTTTGGAGGCTGATATTATTATTGTTGACATTCGTGGGCAGGGTCGTTAATTATTATTTTGTCTTGGCGAAATTTCAATATTGTGTGCGATAAAGTCATGTAAGTGACAGTCATTCTACTGTTTTCTCACTTGCTCGTTGGACTGTGCAGATTTATTGTGTTGGTCATGTCTGCTAGGAAAATAGCAGTTTATATTTGAGTTAATGGTGACATTGGGTAGATTTCAGTTTACGGACGCGCTCTGTTTATACGCTATTTTTAGTTATTTTCCATATCAAATATTTCTAACTGTCATTTATTATTTCATTTGTCATAATTGCATATCTAACCTTGTTACAGGAATATATTCTGTGTACTTTCGTTAGCATCGGAGCCGGTGTCGTTCTCACAGTCTGACAAAGACATATCAAGCACCAGGTTGAAGTTGCCCACGTCCGCAGACACGCACGTCGCAGAAAGTAGTCCAAGTAGTCCACTGACTCCTCCTCCAGTAGCAGTGTTTACAGCAGTCAGGCCGTGTTGTCCTGCTGGCGCAGTTGATGGCGGGAGTTGCTGACTGTGTCTGTTTTCGCTGGCTGATGGCGCACGGTAAACGGTTGTGATTAGGCGCAGAGCTTCTGCCATCACCGGCGCTATTTTGCCGCTTATTTAGTAGATTATGTTAATAGCTGTATAAGCCGCGGCCTGTGCCAACTTATCTGTGCAGCAGCAGCCAGTAGGCTGCTGCTGCTGCTGCTGCACAGATAAGTGTATTATTACGCGTTAAGCTGCACGCTGTTTCTGTGCGTCACTGTGTCGCTATAATGTGTGTCTTTTTTTCCTTTTGCCGCTTGTGCCTCGCGGGCTAACTTCCACTGCAATACGGACTCGCGCGCAATGTTGTGTACAGGGTGTGTCCGTAAACTAGAATCGTCCCCATATTTTTATTGCTCAGTGTTATTTTCCGCCCGCAGCGGACGGAAAAGTAAGCAAACATGAGACTATTCTCGGTCCGCCACGGACGGACAAGAAGCGTAAATGTTATTGTCAGTGTAGATCTGCACTGGCAAGTGTCTGATAAGTCAATAGCAAATCCGACACTGATATTTCTATACTGTCTCTCAAACTGTCTCAGCCCAGAATTTAAATTTAAATACATAAGGTGAGAAAAATGAACCACAATTAACATATTTTAATTACACAAATTTTTAAAAAATACAGAAATAAATCAAATTCATTGCACCACATTGATGACAAAAATGCAGCACCAAAAACACTAGATAAGTCAATAGCAAATCCAACACTGATATTTCTATAGTCTACTGTCTTCTCAGACAATGTGCATTACTTGCAGCCTGTGCAGAAGAATACCCCCTAGGTTTTCAAGAAATGCCAACTAGGGTTAGAACGATACCAAAAAAGCTACCCAATACCCAATACTATTGGGTCCTGCCGATACCCATACCCAATACCGATACCAGTGCCCTGCCCGTTGCCCAGTGAAGCACTGTATTGATTTGATGTACTGATTTTTCTACAAACTCTGGCCTATGTGAATGCTATGGCTAGTAAAAATAGTCAATGTTTGATGCATTAAACAGTGTTTTTAAAGGTTTAATATGCAAATAATTTACGACTAGGATTAAGTTATCGTATATCCATTGCAGTTTAAA
>Ga0209367_1002475_pt1 | contig 24414 bp, 15 predicted proteins | sample WorMetLIZISLAND2_FD_187412 | JGI IMG/M metagenome (GOLD analysis project Ga0209367, IMG submission 187412) | Marine gutless worms symbiont microbial communities from Max Planck institute for Marine Microbiology, Germany - Olavius geniculatus... ... | reverse complement strand
TGGGAAATTAAATTGTCACTTGACGACAAGTTGTCTCAGGAATATTCGTACCAAAAATTATTAAAATCCGATAATCCTTCTTCACGTTACAGTCGAAAATGTCGGGGATGTTTTTTTGGGACACAGAGTATATATGGAATTGTTAATTGCAATGTTAAAATTATTGTTCAAACGGTATAAATATCTGGCGTTTTGCAAGTTATTATGTCATAACGTTGACGTATAGTTTTAAAAGATGTCATTTTTTAGTTCCACCCGGTAGGCCTCTTTCCCCGTATGTTCGTGTCTAGGTGTGCGTGTGTGTGTAACTAAATGCATAAGTAAGTCAATAGATACATTTATATAGCATACAATACGAGGTAGGACCGAATGTTGCGTATGCTATGATCAGTGTCTGTATGCGATTGATGTATTTAACAAGGTAGTGTAGCGACACAGCACAGTGTGTGTGCGTGTGTGTTTAGATGGTCGGCGGCGGCCCTGCGAGTACGGCGTCGGCAGCGCTTCTGACCTCCACTCGGCTGGTTTTGTTCGCAACCCTACAATGCTGTGTCGTCGTCGTGCGTGTCGGTCAGGCTTCGGTCAGCCCAGGTCAGTCGGTCTCCCAGTCTATCCCACTACTTCCTCTTTCTAGCCGACTCTCTCCCGGGGCGACTGAAAACGCGGGTCTGAAAAACGCAGGACCACCGTCTTACGAATGTATGCAGAAACATCATGTTTGCGGAAAGTACGTTTTCCGTAAAATACTTCGACATTTGTGTTCCTTACCAATTACTATATTATTGAAGTTATTATAATACAGGGTGGGCCAAAAAACCAGACCTGTTTGAGAGTTGATAACTCAGTGATGGTTAGTGTTAGAAAGACGCGTGATACGTCAAAAGTTTCAGAATACTGTAAGGAATAAACGACAAATTTGCATAGTGAAGCATTTAAATATTCTTTGCCTAATTTGCATAAATATTCGTCACCCCTGAAATTCTGCCAAATCTGACTGTAACACATGAATCTAACATGGATATTTGAGCTTTTGTAACTTAGCGATGTTTATTGATGGAAAGGCACGTAATATGCCAAAAGTTTCAAAATTGTGTACCGAAAAAGTGTACAACTTGCGTGTCTCAGTATTTAAATATTTTTTTCCTGATTTACACAAATTTGCCCCACCTCTAAAATCATGCTAAATTGGCAGTAACACATAAGTTTAAATTGATTTGCATTCAGCATACAGTGAAATATCAACAATTATTAACACATACGTTGAGTTTAGATAAAATACGACATAGGCAGTTGCCCAGATTTGGCATTCATAACCGTCATCAGTCCTTTTAGGCAGCTGATCGATCGCTGGAGTCAATGTGTTCAGGCTCAGCTGAGCCCAGCATTCGATTGGCACACGTTTTAGCTGGTCAGTTACTGAAATTTTGTGGCCATGCTATCTGTTGCAATGACCCCACGCTGAATAATTCACAGAATTTAAATCTGGACTTTTTGAAAGTGAGTTTTTGAGTTCAATGAACTCGGGCACATGGGAGTGCAGACAAATGCCTAATTTCAGGGGTAATGAAGATTTATGCAAATCAGGCAAAGAGTATTTAAACGATTTGCTATGCAAGTTCGGCCTTTTTGCCTGCAACATTCTAAAAATTTTGACATATCACACGCCTTTCTACGGTTAACCATCGCTGAGTTATCAACGCTCAAACAGGTCCGGTTTTTTTTGGCCCACCCTGTGTACGCAAAATACATGTGAAATACAATCATGTAAAATGCGTGCTTCAAACAACAACGTTTTTCAGTTTAGTATGTAAAGTTGCACAGTGCACAATTCCCTTTATGTTCCTCTTATGTCATTATCGTCGAGGGCAAACTGTCCGCTAGCAATGTTATTTTTTTCGAAAGAGTTTTGTTACTTGGAGTGTTATTCATTTGTATGCGTTCACTTCACCGCAGGTCACACACACTGCAGCACATTTATTTCAACACTTGTGCTATGCATCTGCGAACTCGACTTCGTTATGTATCGCTATCCATGCTCAGGCCGTTTCCGTGTTTTCCTGTTCCGCGTTTTCAGCGTTTCCTCTCTCTGTCGCTTAATCGCCACATTTATCTTCACTTCATCGGCGATCTCGTCGACAACGCCGTTGGGCAACAGCATGCGTGTAGGGCCTACGCTATACGCGTTAAGCCCTGCCATAATACTGACTGCAACATGGATTAATGCTGTATTGTGTCGAAATTTATGAACCAAAGAATCAGAAACCATACCCGCCGCAGCGTTATTTTATTAACCAACGCCTTCGCAATTCTTCCCAGACCATTTTTTGGCCGATCAACGTTTTTTTTACGTGCAACAGCAGCTACTGCTGTAGCGCATCTTAGCCATCGCAATTCTGTCTGTCCATCTGTCTGTCTGTCCGTCTGTCCGTCTGTCACACGGGTGGATCAGTCAAAAAACGTTGCAACCTAGGATCATCAGATCTTCACCGCCGGATGCCTGGAAGACTCTAGTTTTAGGAACCGTAAAGCTTTTCCATAAGTCCGAAGGGGGTCACCCCGAACGAGGGCGCTAAATGAAAGGGGGTAGAGAAAATTTGCAATATCCAGCCAATACGGCGTTCGCTAAACGAGTCACGTCACGCCCTCTGGTGGCTACGAGTAAAACACTATAGACACTATAGCTGTCGGTCGTTTGGCGCCCTCTGGCGACTGACTTTGTTTTACTATGCTTTCAAACATGCACCGCGGCTGTTGCTCTTTCCCGTTTGCTTTTTTTGTTAAAATATACTGAGGTTGTCGTGGTTAATGTAGTAAATATCGTAGGCAGCTTTGTTTCATCAAATCTTGGTAGCAATTTGATTCATACGTCAAATACTACAGTATGCAATATAAACGTGTAATAGAATAAAACTTTGAAACAATGCAATAAAATAAATAAACTGTTAAACTTAAACTACTGAATTTAAAACTGACGTAAAATGAAAATGAGTTAATTTTGCATCTTTTAGTTAAGTCAAATAGATTTTTTTCGTAACTAGCAAAAGTTAATTAGTAAGCAGTTTTAGAACTAAAAGCAACAATAGCTGGTATACAACTGTAGATGACTAGATGTTGAATATTGCACAGTGTGTTATGTCTTTGAATAAAAATTTATATGTTGGAACAGCAACTATTAAGATACGCAGATTTATCAAATTACAACCTGTATTGACTGGGTTGCTGCTGCCGCGGAAATGTCAGCAGTCTAGCCAGTAAAGTTTGTAATTTGGTGAAGCAGTTATTATAGCGTTTTGCGAAAATATTCGCTCTGGGGTTGGGATTAGCGGAGAAATGTCTCGTAACTAATTCGAGTTCTAGAGCGACTAATGTGGGTTAATAATTGTGTATAAGATGCATGCGACGAGTTAATCGCTGCGCTTGTGCTGATGTGATGGTAAGCTGCGTCGTGGGTCAAAAACGCAGGCGGGGTCAGAAAGTCAGGGCTGCCGTGGGTATGTGAATTCCCATGGGAATTCCCGTGGGTATGGTATGGGATGGATATGGAAACTGTGCTTAATTCCCATGGGTTCTGTGGAAATTCTGTGGGCATTTTTGGATAGATATGAGATTTAGCGCAAACACAAAATTACGACAAGCAGAATATTTTTCGACAACTTTCCGACAACGCAAAATTGAGGGTCGGTGAGCAATTGCTCCTCTGCCTATCTCCTCTCCCGGCCATGACGCAACTGGTGATGGTGTCGTGATGTTGATGCAGCGTGTCAGTGTGTAACGATGAAGCCTCCAGCGTCAGCAGCCGGCTACGGCACTCTGACCTCTCCAAACTACCCGCACGTCTACTCGCCGGGCATCGGTTGTGTGCTCTACAGCATCATCGCTGACACCGATCAGATCGTCGAGCTCCAGTTCGTCGACTTCAACATGGCCCCGCCCGTCAGAAACAGGTGTGATGTATTGTACGACGCATGAGTGTACCTTGGAATAAGGTCAATTTCGTACGATGAGTAGATTTTAATCTGTGTGGCTTCGTGCTGTAACGGTATAGCGTGTCGGACTGGTCGCTGGTTCAACTCTCGCCCGGTACACTGCCAGTTAATAATCATAAGCAAGTTGTTCACACGCGCGTGCCTCTGTTCGCCAAGCAGTATAATTTGGTATCGGTCAAATGGCGGTGACGCTCTGCTGCTGGGAAGGTAACCATAGGTCTGGCGACTTAACGGCCATAGAAAAGGAGATGAGCACCCCGCCTACGTCTCATGAGAGGAATATGTCTCCTTTTGTCTTTACCGCAACTTTATTGATGCCGGTCTTTGTAAGCAGGCAGACTGTAGGAGGTGACAGTTACTAATCAAACGGTAGGCTGCTGTCATTTTCACCAGGCCCTCGGGCGCGGCGCGATTGCCGTTTTAAGTGCATCGCACAGCCGATATTCGGCAGGTATATAAAACCTATAGGCCTATAAACTGAGCAAATTTCTTGCTGGAAAATGTCTAGTCAAAGAATCTTGGAAATCGATCACTATATTATAAACGTATTACAAAACACTTATAGGCGTACTTTGTACTATACCTCACAGTGTATAGAAGGCACCCGGAAAGCGCAAACCCCAGTGGCGCCATTTTATGACTACACGTGGGAATTAGCGCACGGGCGGAGCTTATATGTGCAGTGCAATAAAACTAAACTTAGAACCGTCTATGATGAAATCGCCCAAAATTTAGTTTTAGTTTCGTTTCGCTGCATCGCAAATGTAGGCCTACGTGTATGTACTAATTGAGTAGGCCTGACGTTTTTATTCCGTGCAATCAACAGAGCGAAAAAGTTTTTAAATCTGGAGAATATCTTAGATGTAATCGATTGTTTATTGTCCTACTACAGCTGTTTTCATAATTTCGCGACTTATTTGCAATTATTTGTTTCTCATCTGACTAAAAAAGTAGAAAAACCTGAAAAACGCCGATAATCTCGTGAACAGTTCGGTAAATAAGTGACTTGTCGAGTTCTTAAAAAAATTCGCTGCTGAATGCGTCGTTAGATGCGCGCGGCTGTAATGCAGATGCGTGGACTACGTGCGACTGTACCTGAACTTGGAAAGTCCTGCTGTGAACGAGCGTATCGAGTGGAACTACGAGCTGTGTGATAACGAGCTGCTGACGACGTCTGGCGGCGTAGACAAGTACTACTCGTCGTCGCCCTGGCTACTGATGGCTCTCCACACCGACAAGCTGGCCTCCAACCACACCGGCTTCCGCGCCTTCTATCGATTCCTCGACAAACGTACGTACGGGCTGTAATAGACCTCTTATTTTAAGAGGTCATATATGGTACGAGCAGTGGCAGATCCAAAATTTAGAATGGGAGCGATGTTCCACTCTCAAGAGGTAGTAAAGTCTTGAGTGGGGGCTGCTGTGTTCCCTTCCCGAAAACCTTTATGAAGTTTGATGCAAATATAATCCATTTTGTGCAATTTTACTTGGTTATAAGATGTATCAAGTCGAGAGAAGAAGGGGACGCCCTCACCCCGTTTCCTCTGAGTCCGCCACTGCGTACAGTTACTGTTGGTTATGCATAGGCCTAACAGTTATCACTCAAGACTAGTCAAATAGCTTGAAATGAATTACTAGATCATATGCGGATACCAATCGGATATCATTCCAGGTTTGGACGTTCGGAACTCGCTCAGAAAAATCACGTCCGCGAACTAAATAGGCTATCTGAGGTTCGAATTTATGGTGAGTGTAATGATAATCCTAAACATCTACTTGTAGGCGTATAAAATCGGTAGCATGCAATTACAGATTACTGGCGTATTTTAAAGAAGTATACCGGTAGTCAATTAGAATTACAGCATTAATTGATGACACCAGTAACTGATTGGTGCACGCTGGATATGCAGGTCAGTTTGAGATGGTAGGTGGCAGTCGACGCTGGGGTTCTCAATGCGCCTTCGACTTCTACAGCACGAGGTCCGGCATCGCGGGTCGTTTCTTCTCGCCCAACTTCCCTCAGCATTACCCGCCGCGCACGCGCTGCCAGTACGCGTTCTTTGGCAAGTCGACCGAACGCGTCAAAATCACGTTCCAGAACTTCAGCCTTGAACACATCGACGGCAGGCAAGCGTCACCTTACCTTATACCATGGACTACTCTGTGATAGTGTGCTGGAATAAAGGTCTGCTTGCCTTATACCTTACCACTTTGGTTCGGAGGCGATCAGGCTGTTATAGCTGCCCAGCGCTGAGACCGTATCAGTTCGGCCCAGTACAGTGCGCGCACGCACGGTGGGAAGGCAAGCGTCACGTTACGTCACGTTTTTTGACCCTTTGTCGTCGATTATATTCAGTGGTTTTCGTTTTTTGTGGGTATGACCGTTTGTTCCGGTGTCGTGTAACTGTTTGATGACTCGCTGTCGCTGCAAAATTTTATATTGAGCTTACTTTTGCTTTACCCTTCTGTATGCAAATATACTTCTTTTATGTCAGTTAAAAATTGCTTACTATCAAATAAACCAAGGACGCTCTACTGACATGATACGCAGAGATCTTTTTCAGGTAGCGTCAGTATGCTAGTTATCGTGCGGCCGTTGTAATACGCCGCATTACGGGTGTTGCCAGTCTGTCTGTCGGTCCGTCTGTCTTAGTCCCGCACGGGCTTTTAACTCGAAAACAAAAAGTTGCAGAAGAAAAACAAAATCACTAATAGGAAGTCGCATAAACACTTTCAGATAAGACAAAAATCATCGACCTTGTATGGCCTTCAAAGGTCATTATGCATCATTGTGACTAAACGGTACGTCGTAGGGGTACGGTTTGGGGTACGTCGTAGGCACAGTCAAATAGGGCGATAACGACTTCCTATAGGCTGCGAGTAGTAACCCCATGTCTTCATCTGCAGTGGTTTGGCCGCAATTTTAACGAAATGTGTTGACATCAAACAAGTAAAAAACACTGAAATCGCATTTGCTGGCCTACTGACACTCGCATACGGTTGGCCTTCACTAGCGAGAGCTGGGCTTCTTGTTTTATTACTGGTGCTGCTGCTGCTTCAGCTGCAACTGGTAGATCTGCAGTATTCGTGTGTGGGCGCCATGCAGTCAAACGTACTAAGCTAAGCATGCTTGAGTGATTGGCATGCATTGGTCTGTTTTTGGTATAATTTCAGCCAAATATTTTGATCAAAATCGGTTTACGGTCAAACAATTATGGCGCAAACAAAAAGGGAATTCTTTTGAAACACAGAGTACTCGTACGTATACTAACAAGTAGTAGCTAGTAGTGCGTGGTCGGCCTGTGGTCGATGACAAACGACAACGACACGCCAAACGTCGTCTTGCGGTCGGTCAGCCACTTGCTAATCATTTGTCATTTGCTACGAGCCTATACGAGCCTGTGTTCGGTCACGTGCCGTCAATAACGCTTTCACATCCCCCGCCGTATCCTTCGCCCTCCACGTGTGCTCTGCAGCACTTATTTTACGACATAGTTTTCAAATTAGTTTCAGTGTTAGTCTTTTATAGGGTGTTTACACGATCCACCAAACCTCTAGCAGACGTCCAGCAAACGTCCAGCAAATTTCCAGCAAACGTCGAGCAATTTGCACGTGTATTTTGGAAGTTTGCTGGACGTTTGTTGGATCGTGTAAACGGGGTATTAGTTGTATACAGTTCACTGTATGGTGCACTGGTCTTTGTGTAGTTCATAAGAAAGTAATTTTAATTTCTTGTTTCCCAGAGTTTTACTTTAATTTTAATTCGATTAATGCAGCGACTGTGCTAATTAAAAAAACTGGTGACAAATTAGCAACCGACGAAATTGTCATTTTATCGTTCGTCGTCGTCTCGTCCGCCATTTCAAAGTTGAGTGGAGATTTGAGCGAGGAAATTTGCTGCTCAAGTTCTGGGTAAAGTCAAGTCGAGTTAATCGGCGTTTTGTTTCATACAATAATCTTTACGTTGAGTTTGATTAAATCTGCGAGATAAGTAGACTCAACTCTTGATTGATGTTCATTCAATCGGCCGTTACGAGTAATGAAATAAGTTTGTGTCTGTGGCATGTTTGCAGCTGCGTCGACAGTCCGGACTACGTGCTAGTGCGCGACGGCGTCGACGAGCTGTCGTCACCAATCATAGCGCGCTACTGCGGGCACCTGCCGACCGCTGACGTCATCGTGACGTCATCGTCGAACCGCGCCATGGTCGAGTTCGTCAGCGACGGGCGGAACGAGCGCCAGGGTTTCGCCGGTCTCTTCACGTTCACTGGCGATGATGATCATGATGATGATGATGACGCGGCTGCTGGGGTTGGGGTTAGTGTAATCAGTGACGTTACAACCCACCCCACCACCCCGGCCGCCGACCGTCAGGCAGACCATCGACGTCTTCAATCCAAAGACGTTGCCGGTATACTGTTAATACTCCACTGTGGCGTGGTAGTCTATCGGTAGCACGTCGGACTAGACTGTGATTGCGAGGTCGCTGGTTCGACTCTTGCCCCATTCACTGCCAGGTAACAACCCTGGGCAAGTTGTTCACATGCATGTGTTTCTGTCACTAAGCAGTATAATTTGGTACTGGCCTAACCGCCGGGAAGGCTACGGCAGTATATGGGAGAGCTAAGCTGTGTTTGCACTCACTGCCGGCTCGGGGCCATTGGAAACGGAGATGAGCGCCGCTCGTATCGGTCACTGACCTGCGAGAGAGTGCTGTTGACTATTACTGTTGACTATCAGCGACTTAACCGTTTTATTTAATTTTAATACTTTGCTAAAGCGCGTTATTCAAGAAACACTAAATGGGGAACTTTAACAGCAGTATCACTACGTGAAATAGACTGCGGTTAAAGGTCACTTTGAGAGCAGCAGCAGACAGAGCTGAATAGAGGAGAATCATCCACAGTGCACCGGTCAACCCTCGGATCAATGATATAGAGACGACTGAAAACAATAGCATTATTAGCTTATTATACTAACAGGGGTCAAAGTTATGATTTGGCATTAGACGCCATTGCTCAAGACCCGCTGTCGATTTGGCTCGCAATGCAAAATTTGACTCGGAGTTCCAACCTCACATATTTCTTTTCCTTGAAGTACCAAAGCTCCGGTCCAATGCAGCACTACGTACAACATAATGCAACAATAAGTGTGTATTTGGGGCCACACGAGTGTTCCTGCCAATTTCGTTTTTTTATTGTTTTAGCAGGGTGCCTCAGTGTGACAGACGCACAGACCACGCTACCTCGCAATAGCCGGACGGCGTTGCTGATGCTGCCTTGCTGCTTAATAAGAACAGACATAATACCAGCGTTGTCTGTCTATTTGTTTAATATCACAAAAAAGTCAGCATAAAAACCAGTATCTGATGTGAGTATAGGTTACACTAATTCCAGGGGGGTCGTTAAGCTATATAAATGTACAAAACATCAGTTTATATTATACACTTGTTAACGGCGACATGCAATGACTGACACATCGAAAACTGCAAAAATCATAAAAAGGTGATATCACTCACCATCACATTGCCTAACTGTCAATGTGCTCTTGAATAATATCACCTGTTTTATGATTTTTGCTGTATTCGATGTGTCAGTCATTGCATGTCGCCGTTAACAAGTGTACAAACTGATGTTTTGTACATTTATATTAGCTGTTTTATTACAATAACAAAGTTTTTATGTTGATGGTCAATTATATACCGTCTGCTTTACAAGGCCATGAAGACACAGAACTAAATATTTTAAGGTCACGATTTTGATCTTAAGAGGTTGCGTGACGTCATCGGAACGTAACCATCGGTCTCGGCTAGGGCACTTTCCTATTGGTGGTCAATGATGACCATGCGTCTATCTTGCACGGATACGGAGATACGGTTTATATATACTAGAAAATTTTTTTTTCGTTATATTTTACCCATTTGCCGAGAAGCCCCCCAATGGACAGATTTGCACGAAATTTTGCACAGGGGGTCGCCTCGCGGACCTAATCACCATTTTCAAATTTTTGTGTCGATCGGTTGAGGGGTTTCGGATTTGCGCGGGGTCGAATTTTGCCATTCTCTATTGACTTAGCCGGTCGCCATTAACACAGGGCTGCGCTACCGCTACCACTAACCATGCAGTTTTTTAACTGCATGGTTAGTGGGCGGTAAGGCAGAAAATGTTTAATGGGAGAAAAATCAACGGCCAGCTTCAACTGATGTTGTGAAGGTTCGGTTTAGAAGCAGTGAAATTGTCACCGGAAGGCTGTCTTGACAATGACGTATGTAAACCAGACAACAGGTCTAGACCGGAAGACTAATGAACATCGGTAAACGATGTTAGGCGTTACCGGATGAATAATTGACAGCGTCTTGCTCATAACCGTATGTTTGCTGGCTGCTGGCCGTTTTACGTTTTCAGGTTCTCAGTTTCAACCGGAACGGTCTTGTTAGAAGAGCGTTATCAGTTTTTAGGCCTACTCGGTTGTAACTTACGATGTGAACAAACATGATTTCATTGATTCGACAACGAAATTGTAACAGCTCTGTAACAATTCTTAGCACCGCGAAGAATAAGAAAAAAGCCGGAAAATTATGGGCAGATCTGTGTTAGGCCTAGATAGTTGTGCAACAGTTGTGAATATATGCCTAATGCTGACACCTGGGGAACACAACCGAAAAAAATTGACATAACGCTGGCGGAGGTTTGCACTCTTCTAGTCTTGTTGCCAGTGGCGTAGCCAGAAATGTAAACTGGGGAAGGGCTCGACCTTTTTTTCTTTTTCCTTTCTTTTTTCCTTTTTTCCGGTTACCCTTAACAAAGGGTCTAGAGAGCTGTGAGTTTTACGAGCGAGGTCTGTTGCAAAGCCACAGCCGAAATCGAATTTGGTGCATTATAGCTTCACAATATGAGATCTGGTGACAGCAATTTTTATTAGTTTCCTGAGAATCATCTGGCCAATTTTCGTTCGACTGAAACGTGTATTTGTTTTGTTCGGAAAGACTGAAAAATTGGAAGCTTAGGCCCCTGAGCCCTCTTTGTCTACGCCACCGTTGCTGTTACAGACGTGGAAGGTGGTCTTCAGAATCCCGTCGATTCGCCGTCTTCGTCGTCGTCGTCGTCATCATCATCATCTGAGCGATTCACATCTTCGATATTTTTATCCTCTGACCACACAAAGTCCGGTCAGTCCGCTCGCTTCGTTGTCTGCACATCAGGCACGTATCGTAACCTTGAGATTGCGTTATTTTGAATCTAATTAGCCTACTAATTACAGGAATAATTCGCGTAGTGTTTAGTTCCCCGGAGCCCGAATTGCGTGGAATAGGCTATGTCGCCTTCTGCGTTATTCAGTTATTTATTTATTTGACGTCCCGGGAGGCACGATTTCAAATGCAACGCACAAATCCTCAGATTTGAGTAATGTCGTGCATGGCAGGTGTGCATGAACATGAAGTGCTTGTGACAACCGATAGCGTACAAATCAGTGAAGCTGATAAAAACTTGCAACGGTGCAAAACGTGCCGCGATAAAAACTGAGCAAATGCTTCTAAAGTGACGCTTAAGTCGCCGCGCTGCCTGCTAATAGAGACTTGAATGCCTTGATGGGAAGACGTAGCACGGTTTATTCGTTCGTTAAAAAATTCTATTACTGTGATGATAATGATGATTTGCCGGATTTTGCTATGGTTGTGTTTGCTATGTCGTCGGAAGACTGTAGTCGGTACGTGGACAGCGGCCAGCACCAGTCCGGTACGTTCAGCTCACCCAACTATCCACGCGACTATCCGTCGGACGTCGTCTGTCAGTACACGTTTCAAGCGCACGCGCGACAGCGTGTCCAGATCACGTTCACAGATTTCCTACTGCGACATCTCCTCACGGATGACCCGGCCGTGCGTCGGTCTGGCAAGTTAGTCGTCTTTAGCACCGTAAACGTAATAGACGGTATAAAAAAATTCAGACTACGTAAAGTGCGTTTTATGAAACATAATATTTAAAAAACGTATTCAAACATCTCATTTATTTATATAGCTTTCTGTTGCGTGGTTTCATGGCTTGTTTGTAGGTTTATGTTTGTTAGCAAGATTACGCAAAAGTTACATGCGGATTTGACAGAAATTCTGAAGGGCCAACTTAGAGGTGATTAGATTCTGGTGGTTATCCAGATCGGCATCTAGATTCAGGGTAGAATTAATTTTTACCGCTGCTATATAGAAAAAACTTTCGTCAAATATCGTGCTGCCACCTGACTGAAATAACGGTAACTATTGACATAGCATTGACGGAGGTTTGCGTTCTCTGAGTGTCCGTTTACCTATGCATATTTAATTGTTTCATATGGAGTTAAAATGTGGAAAAATACTACATCTCAGTCGGCATCAATCACAGCAAACACTGAAGGCGAAATGTTCCAATTTGTCCTGCAGTAGTGCTGACATCTCGTGATCACGTCGGAGTTTGACGGACACGAAGGTGCCGTGTACGGAGTATTTGTCCGGCTGCCTTCATTCTGTGAATTGCCGTGCTACAAGGCGTGTCCGTGTTTGTGATGCTTCAGCTGTGACGAGGTTGACACGTTGCGTGTGAGCGTCACGTCGCCAGACGGTTTACAGAGCGTCATTGGCGTTTACTGTGCCGACAAGCAGCCTCCGATGTTAATGAGCGCCGCTTCCGGCAGTTTACACGTCACTCTGATGTCACGCATTCCCTCAGCATCAGCAGCAACAGCAGCAGCACGACATGGCTTCAACGCCACGTTCAGCTTCGTCACAGGCACGCACAGTCTACATGTACTTGTTATTTGCGTTGCCTTCTGTAGGCAGCAGTCATGTTTTACAGCATGCATATTGTTAATGTCGTCTGTCCGTCCGTCGTCATCCATCCGTCGTCTTTTACGGACGTATTGTGGCTAAGCTTTAGGTCACAGAGGAAAACTTTTTACACGAGTAATTAGCCATGTGTTTTAAACATAGGCGTGCAAAATTTCAGCGATCTATAGTGAAAGGAAAACATTTTCAAATTCGGAATTGAATGGAGAAAAGTAAGGAAATTGTGCGTTTTCAACGGAAAACTGGCTATATCTCGGAAACGGTCAGAGATACGCCCAAGGTTACTATTAATCACTAATAGGAAGTGGTATACGCCCTGTCAGATGAAATAAAGACTATTGATTTTGGATGACCGTGAAGGCCGTTTCACGCTATTGTGGCTAAACTGTGCGAGATAGGGCCTAGGTTGCTATCGATCAGTAATAGGAAGTGGCATATTGGCTTTCACTGACAACCAGTACAGTCGGGTATCCTAGCGACAGCTGGGCTTTTTGTTTTGTTTTACTTCGAGTTGCAGTTCTGCTTTTAGCCTGTAACATTTAAGTTACTTTTTATGGCTATTGCTGTTAGACGCCTTTGTTATGTCTTTAGTGTACTTAGCTTACGTCGCCCTAATCTTGACTTTCTGATTGATTTTGATTGAATAAAATAAATTGACCGCATTACAGATCTTGCCCGTTTGTCCGTCCGTCTGTCTTGTACAAGCTGTGTGCCAAAAATTATCAAATTTGGTGGAGATTTGACGAAGTTCTGACAAAAACAAGTTGGGTCATTTTTGGCACACCCTGTACATGACTGTATGATCAAAAGTACTAAAGGAATTTCGTGCTTGGTGATACGTTACAACTCTTTAGGCAGTTTTATCAGTTTTTTTGTTACATTTAAATATATGACAAAAACTGTATGCTGTAACTTTGTCACTATCGCATTGCATCGTGTGTCTGTTAAGATGTGCTTGTTGTTTCAGATCTAGGCATTAAGACGGGCAAACAAAACCACGAAATGGGTAGGTCTACGTTTTACTTTGGGCCTAATTTAATTCCAATGTGCGTTGTGTTTGGAACAAAATCATATACAATTGATAATTAACTCATAGTTTGGATAGAACATAATCCGACTTTAGTTATTTTGTAAGGCATGTTTTATTTTCAGTCGCATCTGTCTATTATTCAATCTAGTATCCATGTTCGTGCATTGTTTACTAGACTAATGCAGTGTTGAATATTTTCTACCCTATAGCAATAACAAGCCTAGGTGTAACTTGTAAGCGCAGTTCTTAGCATCTCAGGGTAAACGTTGTGCGTATAATGAGGACACATAGGGCCTAGTGATGTAGATTGCCCTGCATTGCGATTACTTACTGCCGACAATATCCACAGTTTGTGTTAAACTACATTTACGGTACGTCTGCTTCGAACACTTTTCTGATGATAGGATATTTAAACTTAAAGAAAACCACAAAATGTGCCAATAAAAGAATTTTTCAAAAATCGGTCGATGTTTGGCGAATTAAGTTTGCAGCTTAATTTTTCGGCTCATCCTGCACTTCTCGCTCTACTAAACACACCGAGCGCGTTCGTTTGGATTATTTACAGTTATTGGACCGTTTTACGGTCGCGATCGTAGTGCCTATCTCTAAAACTATGTCTGTAGCAGTCGACTATAACGGACCAACTGTCGCCAATCGTGGAACGAGTGTATCGAACCACTGTCCCACTTATCCCACTGCCGACTATCAAACACTTAGCACGCTACATACTTACTTTTTAGCCTGCTGTACTAACGGTCGCGCCTATGGCACAAGCAGTCGTCTGTCTGTCCGTCTGTCTGTCTGTCTGTCGTCTGTAACGCATGGCCTTTATGGACACCTGTTCTTACTAAAAAGGCGTTCCGACTTCCCAAAATCTGCATGGCGCATTACGGTCAAACCGTATTAGCGCAGTGGTTACTAATAACATTCTACAGACATTTTCAAACGCCCTATCTAATTCCTCCATTGCCGAAACTTACATTTCCCCAAAATGGGTACAGAACTGACCCCTCATTTACACTTGCTAACCTTCGAACACCAGCGTAGGTCGGCTTTCCCTAGCGACAGGAGGGCTTTTTGTTGCAGTAAGGCGTCTGCAGCGTGAATGTATGTTGGTTGGTTGGGACAGATTGCGCGTTCAAGTTTGACGACGAAGCGACACCTAACGGCACGTTTACATCGCCCAACTTCCCCGGTCTTTACCCGCGCAACGTCCAGTGCCACTATCTGTTCTACAAAACACCGGCCTGATCCATCCTTTCGCGGTCACACTGGCACTGTATACCCATCTCTGGCATAATGTCTGGAGTGGTATAACTGACTCAACGCCATGCAGTGTCACTATCTGTTCTACGGTGCCGACAAGACGCGCGTCTTCATCACGTTTGCGTATTTCGACGTCGACGGAATTCCGCCGCGGTACGCAAGCACTTGCCTCGTTTCCATTCCACTGAGTGGATCTTGGCGGGGGGACGAGGGGCAGCTACCCCCTTTAAATTTTGGGTTGGCGGAAACTTGTCGAAAAATCATTTTCTTGTCAGAAATTTTTTGTCAAAAAAATGCAAGATTTGCGGGTGAAAACCACCATTTTGAAAAAAAAATTATTCACAAAGTTGAAATTTTGAGCAGCCATAATCTTCTTTTTTTGGAAATTTGCAACTAGAAAACGGGAATTCTGTCGGAAAATTGCAACTTCCTGCCCCGCCAATTTTTTTTAACCCACGACGTAGCTAATTTCGTGATCCATCACTCAACATGTGAGACGCAATGCACTCTTCTAAGGTTTCTGAGCTAATTCCAGTTACTAAGCAGTATGTTTTTGAAGTAGGCGAAGAGGGGAGTATTACCCCGTTTACATGATCGAGCAAACATCGAGCGAACGTCCAGCAAATGTATTCAAAATACACGCGCTAATTGCTTGATGTCTGCTCGACGTCTGCTCGATGTTTGCTAGCATTCAGCAGCTAGCTCGACGAGCTATGGTAATTAGCATGCTAATTAAGAAGGCGGGGGCTGTAATTGGAAGGCCTATATAAAACGTGATTAGCTGTGGGCTAAGTCTAGGCCTATATTTGAGCAAGGGGTCGGGTTTCCATTAGGTCTGCTTGATGTTTATTCGATGTTTGCTTGATGTCTGCTTGACGTTTTCTCGATGTTTGCTCGATCGTGTAAACAGGGTATATGACATCAGTGTGTGTACATTGTTACTGACGACCATACTCGCATACTGACGGAAAACTTTCACGGTCGTCCGAATTTGATCTACTTCCTGTTTGGTTCGAGTTAGAGTTTGCGGGGCCAGCAGAACGAATAATTAACGCCATTTACAGTCCCTCCAAAATCCAATATTTCGGCCGGATTTAGTGAAACCGGAAGAACTGCAGGGTAGCCTCTCCATGGTATAAAAAGGAGCGATTAATGACAGAGCAACTTTGGGAGAATAGAAAAAAATAGTGCGTCAGGAGTAAATTAGATTGCTCGTATATAGTCTAAAACAGTTTTTTCCCGATATAATTTTTAAAGCTTACAATGAGTGTCGCTGCTTTGTGCTAAGGCGCGTACAAAGCGACGTAACTGAACTGAACTAAACTGAAATGATACAACGTCTCAGTTCAGTTCAGTTCAATTCAGACGTCGCTTTGAACGCGTCTTTACTGTGAACTGCAGGTGCAACGAAGCGACCCAGAGCGACTTTGTCGAGTTTTCCAACTTCAACGTGGAGCTGATGGACCGTAAGATGGCGCGCTACTGCGGCACGACAGACAACCTGGCCAAGAGAACGGTCAGCTCGGACAGCAACTTCTTTCGCGTCACCTTTCACTCCAACCACGTCTACGATTCCACCGGCTTCGAAGCCTTCTACCAGTTCCGCAGACTCAAAGGTAAGCAATCAGTCCCTTCTCGTGCGTACAGTGTGCACGGAAGCGTAAAAAAGTAAACGTAAAGTCTTTCCCGAGCCTTAATGCCCATTGGGCGGCGCTGATCTCCGTTTCCTTAGCTCTCAGCCAGACACCAGTTTTTGCACTGCGTGACCACGAATACGGGACCGGTGCATCGCGCACTGTGCCTGTTTACGTCGCAGCTTTCGCTGGTACTCATTGCGCCTACCCACGGAGGGATGGCCAGGCTGAGTTGACCTGGGTGGCTGGTTACATACCGGGACGGTCACCTATCCAACTACCAACCGGGCCTGGTGTTGATTAACTTCGTTGATTCAATCAACGACGCTACCAACTGAGCCAGACCACCGAACGGAAGCAACAACCGTGAAAATTACGATCAAGAATCGTGGGTTCGACTTCCGGTCGGGTTGCTATCAAGTGGTTACTACTTGGATGACTGAGCGTGACTGTCTGTGGACAGGTAAATTATCTAGATATATAAGTTATACCGACACTAAGATCAGCCCAACTTTCCATACTTCCGGGGCATGTGAATCAAGTACCGGCCTGTCTGGCTGGGATTGAAGCGGGTGCGTTTACTTGTGTCCGGTGGCAGGTAACACTGTGTGATTACATATGGCAGGTGACGTTCCGTAGCTCTGTGGTGGGTATCCGTAAAAAACTTCATGCAACTTTTAACCTTTTTATTATGCTGTCGTCCTAATAGGCCTGTATGGGCTATGGTTTTTTATCTTGTCTGTCTTCTCTCTGCCCGTCTGTTTATTACGGTCTCCTGCCTCGTAAAGGAAAACCATAAAAACAAAACGTGGTTTATACGTTTTCCTTGGCAAAAGTAACCATATGCCAAGTTTTAATTCAAAAGGTTAACCTCCAAAAAATGACACATATCATGATATCAGGCGTTAACAACTGTGCGGTGGCAATCTATTGTGTTTTATAACCGTACAAGGCCGACATGTTTTTTTATTCGACGCTGCAGGAGTAGGCCTACTCTGCTGTTTACCTCTGAATTTACCAATCAAATAATTATTAAGATCAGTCAGTGCAGTAATTGCCATTATTATCATCGAAGTAAAACTGGCGCCTTATGATCGTTGTTCGACTGTTTGCGTTAATTGAATTTGCTGTGCGTAGACCCGTCGGCGTCGGGACGTAAAGCGAAAAGACCGCGTTCGTCCGGAGTGAGTCGTTATCGGATCTTGCGATCGTCTGTTCATCTCGCCGCCGCCATCTGCTCTACGACGCTGATGCGGCTACTGCTGCTGCAATGACGTCACAACTGACGTCGTCGCTATGTATGGGCCAGACTCCACTTCCTTCAATTTGTTATGCAGATTTGTTCTATGCGACGTTTTGTGCAACAAATTGTACAACGCGTCCACAACGTGTTGTCATGACATGTTGTAGAGTGGCGTAACTTCAAATTTCCCCCTTCTCTTGTAAAAATATTTTAGGGCCCCCTTTCCTTCCTTCTTTCCTCCCTTTACATTCCCTCTCCTCTTGTCCTTACCTTCTGCTCTCACCCTGTCTTTCTGTCAGTTTCTTCTCCCCCTACACTTTTTCTTTTGCAAATAGGCCCCCTTAATTCAATTAGGAGGTGTGGGGAGCGCTGTGAGCTCCCCAGCGTGATCCGGGGCAGAGCCCCGGCCGAAAACGTATTTCACAGCATTTTGGAGCCCCAGAAACCGCATTTGATGACGTTAAAATTTGTGCTTTTGTCCTGCGAAAAAAATAAACACCATAATTTTGAGTCCCTAGACTCGTTCCCCCCGCATTGCGGGGTCTGCGGAATCAGTTGTTACGCCACTGACTGAGCCTGTTGTAAAGGGGCGAACGGAGCGACAGAATGAAGGAATGAAATGAGGCCCACGCACTCCGACTTTTTTATCATTTTGTTTTAGTCTAGTTCAGTTAAGTTTATTTCTGTTGCTCTAAACGCATCTTAAAACAGTAGGTCTATGGCGTCCAACTTGTTTTTACCACAAATCTAAGTAGTGGAATTTGGTCTTAAGCTGCTGTTTTCTCTAGAGCCTTCTGTACGGATGCAGACGCTGTTGTTGTTATTATTATTATTGCTGCTGATTTGATGTCGATAAAGATAATGCATTTATACGGATACTGGTAGGAATATTAGGCCATACACCGTGTCCAGAAAAAAGAGCCTACGGTATTTTCAACATATCCTTGACAAACTTAAACACATTTTCATAATTTTTGGCATGAGTCGTCCTGAAGGTTCACTTGATTAAATTGTCGAGATATTTTTTATATTGCCATGTCACTACGTAGAGTTGACGTAATTATGACGTCATCGAAAATGCCGTTTTTATTGTGTCCCAGGTGAAAAACGCTAAGAGTGTTTCGATTAATAATTTTACCAAATTTGAAGGTTTGTTTTCAATTTTTAGTAGGCAACATTAAAAAAGTAACGCGCAACTGACCGTGTACTGATAGTCCACCTTGTCCGAATACTGACGCCACTTGACCGTGTAAAATAAAACACTCTTCGTGTTCTTACTTTACTCCATACCAAAATAAACAGAAATGCGGAAAATAGTTTTTTTTTGCCTGTGGCTGCTTTAGTTGTCAGCAACAGTGAGAAAACTTGTTATTAACCGACTTTTGAGTCAACAACTTTTTTTTACAAATGTACACTACCGCGACGCTAACGCATGCTGCAGAAATGACGCTGCTTGCTGATAACGGCTGCTGCACAACGACGTTTCCGTTGTGCATGTGACGGCCACACTTAACATGGCGAAAATCAGCTTTAGGTTAAAAAATGTGATAAAAAGTAACTTTTTCTATGCCAACAATGTTTCAAGCTTTTTACTGCAATTTTCTTTTAGTAGTTTTCTAGTTTTCGTATTGCAGAGGTTCATTTAGACGTTATTTTTCCGCGAAAATGGCATTTTCCGTGACGTCATGATTACATTATCTATACTCAGTAAAAAGTTAATTTTGAAAACAAGTTTTAGATGTTTTTAGTAAAGCGTATCATTATAATATTGTGTGCCAAAAACTATAAAAGTAAATTTACATTTATTGAAGTTATTCAAAAAAGTGTAGGTTCTCTTTCCGGACTCGGTGTTGAGTCATTTGCAGATAAAATACGTCATAATGTTTTGATGGAACGAAAGTTGGTAGAAAACGTATAAACCGAAATTAGTCTGTTTGTAGGCCTATAAACATGAGTATTAAAAAACGAAATTTATGCACGTTCAATCTGATGCAGCATTCCAGTATAAATAGAAAGTAGCGTATCTACAATTCTATGTACGCACAAGTCAAAATAAATTACCGACAATAGTTTCTTCGTGACGCTTAACGCTGTAGAGACTGAGACGAAGTTGGTTGGACAAAATGCCATAGGCCTAAAATTTGTAAAAAAAAATGTGCTTCAGCAGTTTGCAGCTATTCAGATTTAAGGTTAAAACAGTTGGGTTAACGGTGCGCCATATCATCCACAGAGAACACAGCTATAGACAGACGTGGATACGACACAAACTTATATCGCAATTATTTATTTTTTTCATTTTCTTGTGTGCTTCCTTGTCTTGATGTGTACTGTATTGCTGAATTCAATGAATAAATAAATTTTGTTAGTTTATCATTTTACCCTTAGGGAACTGAGTACGTTGGGCACTAAAATAAGTAAATAAATAAATTCAATTCGTAAGTTATTGCGCAAATCGCTACGAACTTCAGCAGCGGCAAAGAATTCCTTCTTCACGATTACCGTTTGTCTAATTTACCATTCTTACATTTTCCATTCCCTTATTTGAGTTTTAATAATTTGCTGCAGTATAGCTTTTTGTCCGTAGCAGTTCTTCGATGTATCTATAGCGTTAGAGTTAAGCAGAAAAGCATGTGTGTCACAATGTGTGTGCTACAGTGCACCCTTTTTTCTGAAATTTGTTCGACTTTGCTATTTATCTTGTGCGTTGGTTAAACCAAAGTAGGAGGTCTACAGGTATTGTTTGCAAAAGTAATTGCTTATTGAAAATCTTTATTCACCATCGCTGGTAGCATAACGGAATAATTTTAAAAAAATAAAAATAAACATATACAATAATATGGCAAAATCAGTCACATGACCATAGGCAACATAATTTTAACTACCTAAGCCTACTATCATAATATAAGCACAATAATGTAAAAGATACAAAATAATTAGTTTGTTTTAATTTGTGTTAGCTTACTATTAATGTTTCTTTAAATCGATTAAAAATTATAAGTGTATCTACCCAGTGCCAACATATTGTGCGGCCATCCGCATATAAAGTGCAACCCAACCCGAACCTAAACCCTAGTCCTGACTTTTTGAGGTGAAAATTGGCACAACGGTTACTTCTGCCTTTGGAACATTGACACCAATTTGTTTTTTTTCTACGCTTTCTTAGATTTCGATTTATGAGCCCACACAAAACAGACAGGTAGACGAACGGACGCACGGGCAATACACGTATTGCGGCCTTTTAGGACGAACACGCAATCATAACTGTTATATTACCAAGTTATAGCGCGCCAGACAAGCAAAACCTAACGTAATCTAAACAAAGCTTTCATTAATCGGAAATTTTTTCGCCCCAGTATTTACCACGTAGAACTCTATGTTGTTATCACTTACAACGAATGTTTTTTAAAAATAATTCTTTGCTTTTCGTATCAACATTTTATTACCGATAGCCTAGAACAGAGCATAGCCTATACAGCTGACATTGACTTATCTCTACGACATTCAGCAACTCGAAATCGTATCAGTGTTTTTTTGTTTTATTTGCGTAACAAAAACAACACGGAGTAAAAAAATCGACTGTCTGCACGTGCACGTGACGTGTCTTGAGATATCCTCGTCTTCAAGCGCCGGCTTTCAAGCGTTTTATGAAGAGAAACAATCTGATTGCCGAGCAATATAAGCTGTACTGTTTTCGTAGAAGTTCTAGACAGACTGTTATAGAGCGTTTACACGATCGAGCAAACATCGAGCTGACTCAAGCAGGCCTATTGGAACCCCGCCCCCTGGCTGAAATGTAGGCCTAGGCTTAGGCTCAGCCCACAGCTGATCACGTGTTATATAGGCCTTCAAATTACAACCCACCCGCCCTCCTAATTAGCATGCTAATTACCATAAAACGTCGAGCTAGCTGCTCGATGTTTGCGCGATCGTGTAAACACCCTATTAGACTACTCAAGTACTTAGGCTACCTGGAAGGGGGAGGGCCACGCGACTTTCCGAGTAATCTACGGTGAAAAGCGAGAAGGCGGGTCAGTTCTTTCCATCCTCGAACACTGTAAATAGGCTTACCGTTAAAACCGTTAACATTTGAAGAACACATCGTAGGCCCACGTGGATGTAGTAGAAACGGTTTCCGTCTGATGATCGCTACTTTTTTTCACTGTTCTGACCAACAGCGTAGACAACTGCCGTGAACGTCCATTACTTTTAGTAACTTTGTATCGACGTCTTTGAACAGTCGTATGTGGAAAATAGGCCTTACGTCTGCAGTGTGACAGTAGCAAAAGACCTAGGAATCTTTATAGGCCCTACAGTCATGCACTCTTTTCGAGGCGCCATCGAAATGCGCAGACTCGCGATACGGTAAGAATCGATCGAAAAGAAATCGTTTCGATAATAATAATTGCGCACATTCAACGATCACCAACAGTCAGTATCACGATGACAACGTCAAGTTCTCGGTATATAACAACGGAACGATGATGATGATGATGACGATGATGAGCGAGGCATGAGTTATTAGTGAATGTCGGACGCAGTGATGTGAGTCGGCTGCGGAGTATGGTGCCTCGGCGTGACGTCGCTCCGTCGCCGACACGTCTAATAGCAGACACAGCAAACACAGCAACGCTTTGACGCCGATTCTTTACTCACAGTAAAAACTCACAGTAAAAAAATAAATTGGTGTGTAGCTTTTAATAGGAAACCAATAACAGAGCTACAGAGCGTCACCTGCCGTACGGAATCACACAGTATTAAGTGCCACCCGACACAGGTAAACGCGCCCCGCCTTAACCCCAATCAGACAGGCCGGTACATGATTTACCTTCTCGGGAACGCGAGTGCGACTGCAAAACAAAAACCAAAGTAATTCGGTAAAAAGTGGAATCACTAATCGACGTTGCCGCCTGGTGAATTATAAATTACCTGCATGCTTTGATTGGAGGTTCAACTGCCATAATCGCTCCTTCGTCTGCCACAATGTCTCACTGGATATCAAATTGTAGGCTTATTTGCCAAATGGCATTCAAATCCGTCGAATTGTTTAGGCAGGGACAAGAATGTGACAGACAGACGACGGACGACGGACGACTGACAGACAGACAGACCTCGGTATGGAAAATGTCTGTGAATAAGCGGAATCGCTTGCGCTGCGAGAGCAAGGCTATTTCGTTTGATGATGTAAATATCGACAACACAATATTAACGGCGCGTTAATCCACGCATGTTTTATTTCGTTGTCTACCTTCGAGTCTGCGAAACTGGTAGAAGGCCTCAAAGCCGGTTGAGTCGTAGACGTGGTTGGAGTGAAAGGTGACGCGGAAGAAGTTGCTGTCCGAGCTGACCGTTCTCTTGGCCAGGTTGTCTGTCGTGCCGCAGTAGCGCGCCATCTTACGGTCCATCAGCTGCACATTGAAGTTGGAAAACTCGACAAAGTCGCTCTGGGTCGCTTCGTTACACCTGTCCATGCACATTAACACAGCGCTCATTGTAGGTTTAGAGTACTTTAAACCCGAACGACTGCAAGCAGGAGAAAGCTATCGCTAGTGAATGGCGACCGTACGCATCGTAACCCAGACATCGTATTAGACTTTGACAACTAGAAGGCGCATATCTCCGCCAAGCGAAGTGTACACAGACAGACAAACAGAAACACAGACACACACGCACGAACAAAAGTAATCTCATAATCTCCTCCAATTCACTTCGTTCCATTGGCGGAAATAATAAACATCTACAAAGAGATTAGAAGCCGCAATATTTTGTCGTTTCATAACTTGATCAAACACTGGCCAATTTTCAGTACCTTATTCACCGCAGAAGAGTGCATCCGTCAATTATAAGTAGAATGATATGCTTCACATAATGTGGGTTCATATACCCCTGTCTTTTTTTCTTTTCTAAATTTGTTCTTTTCTTCATTTTTCTATTCTGTCTTTTCAATTGTCTGAATCCTCTCAGTTGTAATGATTTACTTTTGGGAATCTAGGGCAGCGCTATAAGCCAAACCATTTGGGTGTATTTCAAGGTAAAAACGCATTTCAAGGCATATGTCTAACATCAGTTTCTGTTTTTAAAAGAATTAGACCTAGTTGCAAAGCGAAGCAGTGAACTACTGTAATAGGGTGTTTACACGATCCAGCAAACGTCCAGCAAACTTCTAGCAAATGTATTCAAAATACACGTGCTAATGCTGGACGTTTGCTGGATCGTGTAAACACCCTATAAGCGTACACTGCGACGTCTGGCTGTAATGGCGCGTTGTGTTGCAGCAAGCAGCAATTTCTTAACGGCAATTGGTAGAACTGAGTGTTTGCTTACCGCGGCGGAATTCCGTCGACGTCGAAATACGCAAACGTGATGAAGACGCGCGTCTTGTCGGCACCGTAGAACAGATAGTGACACTGCATGGCGTTGAGTCAGTTATACCACTCCAGACA
>Ga0209367_1002474_pt1 | contig 24425 bp, 12 predicted proteins | sample WorMetLIZISLAND2_FD_187412 | JGI IMG/M metagenome (GOLD analysis project Ga0209367, IMG submission 187412) | Marine gutless worms symbiont microbial communities from Max Planck institute for Marine Microbiology, Germany - Olavius geniculatus... ... | reverse complement strand
TAGCCCTAGATTATAATTAGGCACACGGAGAGGCCCATAAGCCCCGCCCACTGACCAGGCTACAGGCCAAAACAGTGGGCGGGGCTTATAGGCCTCTCCGTAAGCCTATTTATAATCTACTGGGGACTGCCTCCAGTTCTTAGGGAAGGATCATAGGCCCTGATCTTTATTACTATAATGCGCGGAAAGTCTGTTTGTCTGTCTGTCATCCCCCTCTAGCGCCTCTAGCGTCTACCCCCACGGGCAGCTTGAGGGTCGGGGTTGAGTTGCCGGGTCTTCTTTTCCCACTGACTCAGTTCGTCATTATAGTGCTCAGCTTCGTGGCATGGCGACATCTGGTGAATGACGGCCAGTTAACGGTCCAGTTTTTTCGACTGCCCCGACCTCCCCCGTCGCTCCTTCCCCATGTCCCTGTCTAAGGCCTCAAGGCCGGCCATGAATTTTATAGTCTTTGCGGATCAGTGGCGCTCTCTGCACGTTACGACCGCGTACCCACTACCGCCCCTCCCAAAATCAAAAAAGTTTCTGCCTGTCTGCTGAATTTTGTAGGCCGTAATTGAATTGTTGTCTCGAAATTTCAATTGGATAGTTCTTACGGTATATTAGAATTGTGAATTTTAAATCGTAAAGTTTTACGTATGGTAAGCAGAGTGCAAGAACAAAATAACACTTTATTCTCAAGTGCAGAACACAAATGACAAAGAAAAAAATAGACAGGGACAGAATGAGAAATTAAACTGTCAAAATGATCGCAAACGTCCAAGTACAACTGTACAACTGAAGCAAAGTGACTATCAACGGTGGATGCAAAAGAACAGTTAGTTTTTATACATAATGAATCACAATAATAGTTTTGAAGGTTACCAGGATAACCATACTTTATATTCTGAACACAAAACACACTACTGAGATATCGCTTATATCTTCGTCAAATTAGCACATTTTAAGAGTGAACAGGGACATTTCTATTGCGCGGCTATCCTATCTCTGTGCGTGCGTAATTAGCTATCGGCGACGCGCGTTCGTTGTCGCTATTATTTACAGCTCTGTTCGCTCGCGGCCAAAGCGTACGTGATCTAACGAAACTTGTTAACGGATTCACTAAGTGCACAGCAACAATGTGATGGCGATCGAGCCTGCTCCAATTGGTCGTCCTCGTAATGGAAACCATTATCACCGTGCTAAATTTCGTGTTATTTAGCGGAGATTTTTGTGCGGCTAGTGGAGAAACGACAACGCTGTATAATAGCTCTAAGACTTACAGGCCTGTGTTTGTCTAATCCTATCCAGACCTCCGTCTCGTTTTGTCAAACTGTTAGTGTCTCGATTTAAAACGGCCAGGTTTGTTACTGTCCCGTCCGCGGTATAGTGACGACTGACGAGAGTATCCGGTAGCCTATTGTTTCCAGCATGGCCGCTTAGTTTTATCCCTAATTTTCTCTGCTGTCACGATAATTCACGCACTGCTATAGGCCTATATTTTAGCTTGGTTAGATTTTGCACGAACATGTGTCTCGACTACTTCTTGATTTCAGAACCCTATTGAATTTCAAGGTCATCCTCACAGGTGAAGGTCACAAGGGTTGTTTTTTTGTGTGGCTGATTGATACTGCGGCTACCCGCGGACAGTAACGGTACGTAGTCTTGAACGAGGCTTGACACTGACGGTGTTGTTGACTTTGTTTTCCTTTATATCTTCGACACGTGTTAATCGATTTTCATAATTTTCTGCTGATAATATAAGCCTATGGGCTATTTGCAACAGAGGTATTATCCCACTGAAAAACTTGGTCATAATTTTGTTCATGTTCACTGTTATGTAGGCTATCTGAAGGTCAGAAAAAACAAAGCACAACTCTCGACATTAAGTTAACTTTGTTCACCTGTTTTGAGAATTTTTTCACGGTTACGCTCAGCAGAAAGTTTACAATACGGTGTATTGTTCGTCAAATGTTATACATGTACACGGTGGTTACATAAAAAGGGACCCCTTTTTGTTTTTTTCATAATTCACTCAAATGATGATCGATTTGCACAAAATTTTTACCAGTTGTAGCTGAAGAAATACTAATTCACAATATTGCAACAAAATATGGCAGTTAATTAAATATTCTTTGTTAGTCCTGACGTAATGCTGACGTCATAATGTGTCACTGGTACAAACTGGATAGTCTCAACTGGTGCTGTCAGTTGGTACCCTGCTCCAATGGTGAAAAATCTGGTTCATTCATGACAAATTGTTGAAGTTTTACAGTTACAGTTACAAAAATATGCAAAGCGTTTACGTGTCTGTGGATATAGTTGAACTTTTACGCCTTCGAGCAAGACAGTGCACTAGCACACCAAGCTTGCAAAATGGTTGCATTTTTAAATCGCAAGACGCTTGATTTCATGTCCCCATATTGCTTAGTGCTGACGCAATAAACATTTTTCATTAGCGAACCAGTTTAAGTTTACCATTGAAGCTGGGTATAGCAGCTGACATCACCAGTTGAGACTATCAAGCTTGTACCCGTGACACATTATGATGTCAACATTACGTCAGGACTAGCAAAAAATATTTAATCAACTGCCATATTTTGTTGCACTATTTTGAATTAGTATTTCTTCGGCTACATCTGGGAAAAAAACATGTAAATTGATCATCATTTGAGTAAATTGTGAGAAAAACAAAAAGGGGTCCCTTTTTATAAAACACCGTGTATATACCATATGTGCTGGTTGATATGTTGAAATAAATAAATATAAAGCTATCATTAGGCCTTGAGATCTTACCACAACTTAACCGCGTCGCCTAGGGCCTATAGATTAATAATGTCTGAGAAACTAACTAACGTGCTTGTTAAATAGAAACTCGTCAAAGATCTACTTATGCAGCAAACAGAAACCGTTGTGGCAGAAACGAAGGCATCAGAATAATAGCTGTAGGTTTCATCAAGACTTGATTCCCAGGTCGACGAATATCAGCACGCTGGTGTAACACAATTTCGACACATCGTTTGTCACCGATGCTCTGAGCGAAAGGTGTTGTGCTGCGACCCTCTGATGCTTTTGCCTAGCCGTTGCGTGATTTTTTCGGTGGAGCAACAACATTAAGCGAATAACTTCGTCACTGAGCCAAACGGAGATAACATAACTAATCACATGCTTAAACTTTACTTTGGTGTAGTTTGAGTGACTTTTGTGTTTGCATATACTGCTTCAAATTAAAAAGAATACTCACTTTAGCTGGCGTCTCGTCGAAACAGTGAAAACCATTTTACGGTGAAACGGAATGGATGATCCAGAACAGCTTAACAGCGATTGTACACTTTGGCACTTTAATTGAATGGTAAACCTGTGGCTGATTTTATTGGCTCATCATTCTATCGCTGTCGTTACGTTCCCTTCAGCGCTGGGTCTGCAGTTGCGGAGCTTATGGTCGATGCAAATTCTGAAAACACGGATTTCTGCATCGACAATTTTCGGCTGTGCTGGGATTGTAAAAAACTTATAATAGTGTCCTCTAAGAAGGTAGGCAAATAGTTCACAGTGCAACAATTTAAAATTACGCCTCTCCGCCTGTCTCTCTAGGTCTACTCGAATCGTTTGACCACAAAATAGGTTTGACGGCGCGTCCATTAATGTTAGGCTACTGCAATCCAGCGTAATTATCAACGCTCACAGTCGCATTTTACGTGAATCGTTCAAGGCGCTATCTGGCACAAACAGTTGCATAAGCTACATAACTGAATTTCGGGTCTCAGTTACCCACCAAACATATAAGAGAATTTTTTCTCTGCAGAAAATTATGTACCCTGTTCATCGACAATCAAAATGTAAGCTTAAAGTTGTGTTTTGCTGTTTCAGCTAATAGACCTCATTTTTATGCGCATGCGTTTTATACCATGAAATATGAGTATTATTTTACCCAAACTACCTCGTCTGGACTCATTCGGGAGCTTGTAACGTTCTTCAGGCCCCTAGCTGGATTAAAGGCCGGGGCAAAATGGAAGCAAGAAAGCGCTCAGAAAAGGGAGAGGGAAAAGACAGGGAAGGAAAAGGAAGAGAGGTGGAATGATATTTCTCCCCATTGCAAAATCATGCGCACGCTAGTCGGCATATCGAGACGTGTATCAAACAGCTTCAGTAGCAGCCTGTATCTTGTGGTAGTCTCTCTCTCTCGCTCTCTGTTATTAAGTCGTATATCCTGGTTGGCGCCGAAAGCCGGTGTTTGCGTCGCGGCTGATCACTGATCACATCACCTAGACGGTGTCACCGGGGTGTGTATGAACTGTAGCAGTGTGTTGAGTAAGCGCGGCGGCCGTATACCGTATAGAGCGTAAGCTTAGCTGCCGTACGGCGGACGATTAGTCGCTGTTGGACGTGTTGCGCAGCGTCCCCGATGAGATTTCGGACGAATAAACCAACGCTTCGACTGCTGCTGCTGCGGTGCTGCTCGTGTTGTCGCCATTCACGATGCATTCATTTATACAAGCCAAGACCCGGCCCCGGCATATTACGCTGCTGCATATGGTGGCTGGCCCGGTCTCTAAAACTATAGGCCTACAGAAGCGCACGAAGAGCACGAAGTTTTCGCCGAGTTTGTCTACTCTACGACACTAAAAAAGTGCCCGCACTGGCATCCGGAGAACGCTGTTGAATAACGTGTTTGTGCTTTGATCTGTAATCTATCATTATGTCACGTCACTGTGTCTGCGGCGTCGTGCGTTTAAAAAGTAGGCGGAGCAGGAAGTTGCAATTTGCCGACAAATACAGCAGATTTACGACAGAAAAGATTATGAGTGCTCAGAGTTTTAATTTTGCCTTTGAATTTCCCCCAAATCGGGGACTCAGTTCCAAATTTTACATTTTTAAAGAGCAACTTTCCAACAAGACAATTTCTCGACAATTTTCCGACTGCCCCAAATTTAGGGGGATAGTAATTTTCTTTTTTCTCCCTCTGGCCATGACGCCACTGACCAGTGATCATTATTACTTTCACCATTCATCACTCCTTTACTTTTCTGTTTCTGTTTGAGCATTAAACGTTTCTTTTCTCTGAAATTTTCTTCTTTTCAGACATCTAGCATTTACCAGACTGACTTCACAGATACTGCTGATGGATTTCTTGCTTGTGTTATTTTCTTTTTCATCCCAGTTTTCTCTCACTTTAGTTATCTCGGTTGCTTGTTCTTTATAAAAAAAAGTTTTTTTGATCTCCGGCTTTTAGTTTTTTCACTGATCGTCTATGTCTTACTGTTTTATTGTTTTATTTTTCATAATTAATGAATTATAACAACACTTGTTTTATTTATCTTATTTTAATTTTGCTTAATAGAGCTTTAGTTTCTTAACTGTACATGCTAGATAATACTGGCTTGGGTGCATGCCAATTTTCCAGCGCAAATCACGCAGTAGGCTACATGCTTTGCCACACCACGACCAGTTGCATCGTGGCAGGAAAAAAAGGCAACTTGGCAACCATAAATTTTAACCTATTTTCTGCAAAATGCAACATTTGAGACAATTTAGGAGCATACCTGTCGAAAATTTGCAACTTCTTGTCGTTTTTCCTAACCTTTCAAGTCAAACCTATGTCTCTTCTGTCTGTCTTCGGACTCATTGATAAAAGGTTTCAAAGGGGTTTGGAGGCGACGCAGCTACTGCCAGCTAGCAACGTCCATTAGTCGACAGATGTAATGCATACTTACCTAGTCTAGTCGTATTAATGTTGCTAATCGGTCGTAGTTTGGAGTGAGTTGTAATGCGATGATGACGAGTTGATGGGAAAATAGACAGTTGAGACGCACGCCTAATGACAGCTTACGTCGGTCATACACTCACAGAGCACCCCAGCTTCTCGTATAGTGATGGGCCCCATTGAACTATGAAGGGACACAAGAAAATTGTCCAAAATGACACTTTTCGTTCGTCACTCCAAAATCAGCAATTTCGTCCCAAATTTTATCCAAATTTCTAATTTTCGTCAAGTTTAGTCCAGCTATTTGCAAACGGACAAATATGTGTAGGCCTACTAATTTCCAAGTCTGTATAAAATAACAAGTGCAGCATTTTTTATATTACAGTAATCGTCGCTATGTTTATTTTCTGTTTTTACCCGCGAAAGCAGCTACTGCTTTCAGCGCGTCTTAGCCGTCGCAATTCTGTCTGTCCGTCTGTCCGTCACACGGGTGGATCAGTCAAAAGAGGTGCAAGCTAGAATCACCAAATCTTCACCATCGGCTGCCTGGAAGACTCTAGTTTCAGGAACCGTAAAGCTTTTTCATAAATTCGAAGGGAGTCACCCCAAACGAGTGCGCTAAATGAGAGGGGGTGGGCAAAATTTTCGATTTAATTATTAACCAAAAATCGCAAATTTTGCCCACCCCCTTTGATTTTTATGTGCATGATACTGGACCTAACCGCGGACAGTACTTAGCTTTAAGCAAGTCTTGACAGTTTACACTTTAATTTTCATAAATTTTGTTTCAAGTTACTTGCTTGTTTGGCTGGCTTTATTGGTTTCGTATTATTATGGATCTCCATAATATATTGCAGGTTATTGCTCTTCCGTGACCGACACGACATTTAGTCAATCAAGGTTAAGCGCAAATTAGAAAGTCACACTGTAATAACACATCGAACTGCATCATTGTTGTATGATGACACTAACTGAAGGTTGGAGGGGCAAAGACTAAATGGTGAAGTAAAGTGCGGCATTTGATAATAGCGCTGCTTACACGAGTCTGACTCGTGTCCTGAAGCGCTTTGCAATCTCCGAAATGGCAGCTGATTGGCGTGAGTCAATGATACCGCAGCGCACTTTGCGGCCGTCCGTTGCCTGCGTCAGCGAACCGTTAGATCCACAGTGCATGGAGCAGACATACCGCCGCCCCATTCCCCACTGTAGGCTAAGCTTTTACCCCGTAGCCGCCAGAATACAATATTAACATCTCACAAAATTCTGAGCGACATGCAATCTCACATGTTCGAGAAAAAGTCGGGCGTTTCGGATAGTGGTGTTATGACATGCAGCTGAGTCGCGACTGCAAATTAACACTCAAACTAGTCTGTGCAAATAAACAATACTGCAGCCCTTCAAGTTCAACTAATTGTACGCGTCAATGTTCAGCCGTATTAGCTCCACAGTGGCGTATATGGGCTATACACTGGTAAATGATACTTATGCGACAAGATCTCAGATCACAAAAACAAAACTTAGTCTTGAATAATATTAACGGCAGTGTGAGAAACACATTTTGTTTTGTTGTGTAATCGTTTCTGTTTAATCGTACTAATATTATTATCGTCTCTGATAACTATCCTAAGTGTAAGTGTTAACTGGCAGGTAGAGGTAGAGACCAACAGTGGTCGCTGCAGTCGCTGTATCTGGCAACAGAAGTGCTTCGAAGCTGGCGGACTAAGCGCGCTTTCCAAGATCGGATCGAAACGCCGTCAGTCGTTTCCCCAGATCCGATCTGAACGCCGAGTAGGCCTTCTTCGCCGCTGCCTGCAGAGAGCGTCGGCCGAGGTCAGACCGAAATGCGGCAGCCACGCGCTTCCCGAGGTCGGAACGAAAAGCGACGCTCCGTTTGTCGTCGTGGTCGCCGTCGCTCGAGGGTCGTTTGCCAAGGTCTGACCTGAACGCTTGCGACGCTCGCTTCTTTTCGAGGTCCGAGCGGAACGGCTCCAGACGCTTGCCCAGATCCGAGCGAAACGCGACCGACCTGCGCTCCGCCTCAGCTAGGCCTAACTCGTCGTCGGACCTTGCAGACTCTACGCCGTGCGCCCTTTTGCGACCGAGGTCCGACCTGAAGGACGACAGACGTCTGGGATGAGTCCATGGCACGTCGTAGGCGGACAGCAGTTCTAGCAGAGCGCAGCAGACGAGAAATGCCGCCACCAGGTGTCGCTATCAACACATCACACCACATCACACTCACGTACACGTCCGCGTTAAAATACACTGTTTCACTCTAGTCCCGGTTGTATTTCTTTTGTTGGTTTTTCTTCCGTATAGGCCTAACGACAAATACAATCCTAACAGCCCTTGAAATCATGTCACATACGTGTACAAAATTTCTAAAACAAGAAGCCCAGCTGTCGCTAGGGTGGGCAAAGCGTACTGCCCATATTCGAAAACCAGCGTCCGACTTTCGGTCGTGGAAAGAAAGCGATTTTCCCGAGTAAGTACAGTTCCATATACGCTATGGTGACACTGCCATATTAAACGCTACAATCAACGATAGAACACAATTCGGCGCACATGGTTGATAGCTGCAAGCAGCAGCATTGCATTCAAAATCGCGGCCAAACTGCTACAGATAGAGATATTGTTACTATTGACAGCCTATAAGAACTCGTCATCGCCCTTTCCAACGGTACCATCGCCGACCTCCTACAACGTACTGTTTAGCCACAATACCGCACGATTGGCATGGCAAAGTGCATAATAACCCTTTAAAGTCATCTAAGGTCGATAATTTTTGTGCCATTTGAAAGGTCTTATGGGACTTCCGATCAGTGATCAATAGCAACCGTGGCCCTATCTTTCACCTTTTTTGAGATACGGCGACTTATCGGTTGAAAAACGCACATTTTTCTACCCCACCTTGTTCGACGCAAAATTTGAAAATGTTCTTCTTGCTCTGGATCGCTAAGATTATGCATGCGAAGAGCCGTGACACCGAACTAATTAATAGTGTAATGAGGTTTCCGGTAAGGCTTACCGTTTAGCCACAATACATGCTAAACCCATGCGTTACAGTCGAATCCGGCTGAATTTTAGGTGTAATAATGATTTATGCAAATTAGGCAAAAATATTTAAATGATCCGCTATGAAAGTCAAGTGCTTTTTGCCTAAAGCATTCTGAAACTTTTGACATATCACACGCCTTTCTACCACTAATCGTCGCAAAGTTATCAACGCTCAAACAGGTCCAGTTTTTTAGACCACCCTGTATAAGTATGTCATATCTTATTTTTCTACATTTACAAGCAAAATTATTACGCGATTAGTGTGATAGACAGTACTCAATTGATCATGCAGCGCTGACAGTATATGACGTCGCGCTATTATACGATCATCCACTTGCGCACGTATTGTGGCAGGTCTATTGCAAATCCGATGATCGCGCGCAACTAGGATCACCCGACTGATATATAAATTATCGGGCGCGGTAAATGCCCAGAAAGTTTTAGTTCCCAGTTTCTGAGCAATCGCTGGAAATTTTTAAGCAAAACTTTACTTATTCGTAATCAATCACATCTCGTAGCAAGGCCAGTGGACATTTTATTATCTATAACAACGACAAAGTTAGGCCTATTGGATTTTTCTGTGACCACATCGTCATTTTTCACGTTCACATGCAGCAGAATGTGTGCAGAGCGAAAGGCACACCGTGTTTGCTCTGCGAAAAAAATTGTCATTTAAACATATTGAAACACTGTGAGAACTCGAAGTGTATACGTCAGCCTTCACACTGGCGTCTAATTTCTTACTCGTGGCAAAATTTTTAACAGCCTTGTTGATCGGTCCCTGTGGCAAGTTGTCCCAGACTACCTGCAGCGCCTGTTTGAGTTCAGCGACAGATTCTGACTTTGGTGAGTAATTATTGTCAATAAATAGAATAATACATTAAGACAAAAGACTTCACAAACTTTTTTTATAAAGCTTACGCCACTTTGACGTTACTAAACAACAAAATGGATCCAGTTATTTTCAATACACGTTACTTATTTTAAATGTGCAAAACCACGATGTTGTCTCACAGAAAAATGCGCAATTCTGCAACAATGCCGCTTGCCCTTTTAACATAAATGTGAACAGGTAATAAGCCTACGTGTGTAAAATGTCGCGTCGAAACAACCGCAAGGATTTGCAATTGTTCATAATGGCAAAGAACTGTAGGGGATACTTTCTGCCACACTATGTAGTCACGCACTGTTATTTCGATTTTTAGGCGAAATCACACTAGAGCAAGCAATTTCGCCTATAGCTACCCATTTCTCCATAGCGCGTGGTCTGTCCATCTGTCGTCTGTCACGCTCGTACACTCTGCTAAAACCTTTCGGCGGATTTAGATGCCTTTCGAAAAATAACACAAAAAACTTTTAAAATGGTTTATAAGATAAAAAACATTTATTAAAATTGTTACTACGGAGAATTATGACACAGTTCTTTTCGGTGGTGATAAGCCTGAATTTGACCAGTTTTTGACGAAGCTGCGTATTACACCTAAACTAATGGTACACTGAGGACTCGCGTAACTAACGACGCCATGGACTTGAAGCTTGTGTGTTTGGCGAAAGGCAGACAATTTAAACGCACAGGTATGTAATTTGAACAGCAACGTTTTCGACTGTCTAAAATGTTTGTTAGATTTTATTTCCACGCAAAGAAAAAAACTGAAAAGTTTTACTTGTTATTTGCTTGACAGTTTTCCAACGTTATTTCGCATGTCGTTTGGTGACTGACGCGCTTGTAAGATGTGATAATCATCTAATTCCATTCCATTCCATTTATTTGAAAATCAGTCCACAAGGGACCATTGACACACACAGCAAACAACACATAAAAACACAATGATAGCTCAAATTCAAATTTCCCGAAAATGTTTTGTTGCTATAGGGTGTTATTTGTAAAAGATATGACAAAAAATTGGTGGCGTACTTCTACGAATCTCATTAGAAGAATCACAACAAACGATTTATTGCAGGCATCTACCTATGAGACACACACTGGCTTGATTTTCAAAGACACTGGCCGACTTAATCAATTTGTGCGTGATTTTGTGTAGTAAAAACTAGACCGAAAACGAAAATAATAAGATACCAGTCATTGCCAAAACGTTGTTTTAAAGCGCTCTAAATTCCTAAAAACAATTCGGCTATTGGCACACAATTTTTATGTGCGACGTAAGCCTACATAATAAATGTAATTGTTTGCAAATATATTAGGCTTGAAGTTTAATTCACTTTAAATAAACAGGCGTGTGACTTACTCGATAATTAAACATTGTCGTCGCGTTAAATCGGACTTCAGTAGACTTTTGCTGACTGAATCTGGCTACATCTAATAAAGGATTAGTTCCGTTGCTGGCACTAATCGTTCTGATATGAGTACTATAGTATTTTATCGCTCCGCTGATTGTCTGTCTGCAGTAACCTTAGTTCTTTCCCAGCTGCAGCAGCAGCAGTTACTGCTGCAGGGATGCTCTGCCGGTTCTTTCAAATTGGCCAGTGACGCGCACGCATCAACACTGCTTCAGTGCAAATACCCAGTATGCTTTCACAAAATACTGAAGCTGTCGATACAAACGAAGTTCTTCCTGTCGAAATCTACAGTTGCCATATTGAGTCCTGAACGAATAAATTTATTTTAACAGAACATAAATGCAACATTAATAGGACATCAAGGAAGTCCCAAATAACAAAAAAAACTGCAAAAACACAAAAACGCATGCAAACAAAACATAGAAACGCAGAAATCAAGCCCAGCATTAATCTAGACAAGCGTATCCAAACATGAAATATTGAACATATCGTTACTGATGTACAACATTTTTTCGGTCATAAACCTTACGCCAACTTCGGACTTGGCAGCCATATTTTCCTAATAGGTAGCTGACATTTTAGATAATAAATTCATAAATTCATTTTATTAGTAACGCCCTGCGCTATTCTTTGTACTGCTATCAGACACTTTAGGCATATCATCAACAGTAGCCTAAACCCGTATTTACTACAACAACACTGAACGCTGCATCTCATAGGGCAAGCCATACGACCAAACCATATGCCATAGCGTGTAACACGTTTTTGCAATTTCAGAATCACTAGCCAGACATCGCTGAACATACACCACGAAACGTTTGACAATTGCATCAGATAGTGGACAGTTATGCACTTTGCCATCAGCCATCAGGCTTTATAGCCATTCTTTGGAATTTCATTTTTCAGCCATAGCCCGATGAAAAGGGTGAGATCAAGCCATGGCCTACTAGGCCCTACTTCGATCTACGCGTTTTGTTGTAATTTATAATTTATGATGTTGTGTACAGTGAACGGATACGCCGCGTTTGCAATATACAGAATCGCTGCAGCCTGCAGGCTCTCGCGGGACTACCTACATTCGAGATTATACCTGACGCGTGCAGGTTCAATAAATACGTTTGTACTCGGCGGCGCAGTGATGGAGTTCGCGGAGGATCGGTACCAGCAGCAGCAGCAGCAGCAGCAGCAACTGCCACTCAGCGCGTTCGATCATCAACGTCTGGCCTACGTACGACGGACGGGCGTGTAATTGGAATTCGCTCGCTTCGATCAGCGCAACCGACCGGTCACCGCTGCGCTCGTCAACTGCAACTATTACGTCGAAACACCACTTACTTTGATTTGTTTTGGATTTCAAATAATCTGCAGATCTATAAAGCGTCGCGCTTAAACTCATAGTTCTCAGGCGCGCCTGTTACGAGTATCGGCACAATCGAAAAGCCGCGACTTGAGGCGTGATTTCTACCACGGTTAGAAGTTAGGACTGATGTCTACTAATATCACTGTCGTTCAGTTCAGACGAAAAGTCGTTGTACAATTTGTTGTAAAATATTATTGTGCAGCAAACTGTACAACAAGTCCAGATCGTAGTATAGTGGAGTATGGGCTTTGGGCACTCGATAAGTGAATTCCATCGACGTTTAAACGGCGTTTACTCGTTGACCAGTGCGTACGTAGTGGGGTCAGCCGCGAGAGGAAGTTACAGCTTTTTTACCTATAGACTTATAACCCTACTCATTGCAGTATCATTATGCCGCTTAGTGGGCTTTATGGTTAAACTCCAGTTTGCACTAAAACATCAGTGCGCCGTTTAACCGAATCCGATCAGAAGCCGTATGCGCGGCTTTTTACGCGCAACAGCAGCTACTGCTGTAGCGCGTTTTAGCCATCGCAATTCTGTCCGTCCGTCCGTCTCTCTGTCACACGGGTGGATCAGTCAAAAGCGGTTACTCCTGAGTGAGATCCGTAACGTTGTCATGGGCTCAGTTTACCAGCGGGCTGAGTTTACCAGAGGGTACTGAATAAGCTGAAACTTTGAGTTGTTTACGCTTTTTGGCAACTTAAAAGATTGTGTTGCGGCTTACTTTGCTATGAAAATTAACAAAGTTTGTGCTGAATAAGCACGAACAAGCTGTTTGGTTCGAACAGACGGAAAACTGTGTTTCAGACTGTTACCGAGTTAAAACTGTTTCGCCTAATTTAGCAGTCTCTATAAGTGAAACGCCATAATCGTCTAGCCCGTCGCTCATGTTTATAGTCACAGCGAAACCGAATTTTCAGACATTAGAATCAGCTCAAAACAAAGTTGGTGTTCATGCGCCTGTACTTATCTATATCGGTTTGTGGTGGGCAGCGGAGAAGTGATAAAGACGAATGCCACGAACAAATTGACGAACGGAAAGACAACCACAAAGTTACATAGTGTTAAATGTCGTGTTTGCGCAGATGGGCCTAGCGCTCTAAAGTTGGAAGTTGGAATAGACGCCTAATGATATTGTAGGCTATGAACAATAAAAGCAAAGGCTGTTTCCAAAAACTGAGAAATACAAGTAATCTGAGCAAAGCTCACGTGACGCGCGACAGCATCGGTCCTGCCACCTGGGGAATCAGTGTAGGGGCCGACAACGTGCAATAGAATAATAATGCGTTTTGAAAAATTACCCAGATTCGGGGCCTCCGTATGGAGGACTCCTTGAATGAATGTGCAGGTCAAAACTCCGACTGTTATAGTCTACTTTCTATGCTAGAAATTTCACGCGCAAATTGTCCCGGTATATCTCTAATACCCGGTTACTTCGGTGCAATTCATGCCAGGGTGTGACAGAGTCAGACGGACGCCTCTATACGATAGCTAAGATGCGCTTAAAATGTGACGCGTAAAAATGAAACGAAAATGACTAAAAGTTCAACAATAGACCTAACACGTGTGGAATAACAAAAATACAGTAATTACAGAAAAACTATCAAACTCAAACAACAGTACTAGTCCTACCCTTAACCCTTGTCTCGGCAACGGTTTTTGCGACGTTTGTCGGCAACGGGGGGGGTGAAATGACCCCAGGCATATCTAGAGTTCTAGAGCACATAGCGACACGGCTACCCCCATATTTTCGGGGTCAAGCCTTTCAATAGTGATACTGCCGACGTTGAGGGAGGTCGGTATTCAAGATGGCGGCCACAAAACCGGTAGTACTAATGATGTCGCTGGTTTTCCAGATACACGTGTCGCTCCAACGTTAGCATCGGCGTTTACGATTATGTACAAAACATTTTAATCTCCAAAGATATTGACAACCCAGACTCCTGTATTTGCAACAGAGCAAAGAGTGGTAATGATAATGTAGAGACTGCAGACCTGGTATTGACGGTAAACAAGTAATAGGGTGTTTACACGATCCAGCAAACGTCCAGCATTACATTTGCTGGAAGTTTGCCGGAAGTTTACTGAAACGTGTAAACACCCCATAACTGAAGTAAGGCTATTGAACTGCGCTTATCTGGCAACATAGGCAGAATGACGAAGGATCCAGGTACCTTTAGCAACTTGTAACAGTATGGATGCGGCAATCATCGGCTACACGTTTAACACTAAAAGAAGTTGAGACCGCATTATCTGCACACTAATATTTGGGGACAACCAGCTCTCGAACGAGCAGTATTGTACGATCGTCTTAAGTCGATGCGCCCCAATGCTATAGACGACTGCAGGCATCACGTGGTGGTCACGTGACGGATTTGACAGCGCTGACGCCGGAACGCCGCACGCATGTCGGACGCCGATAACCTTTCTGAACATCTGAACCAATCCGGCGGGTATCGTTATGCTGGGAAGTCACTCACTTTCTGCCGTGCGCCAGCGACAGTGACAGGTTATAGTTGGCTTGCGGCCGTCAGCCTGTCCGGTAATGCGACATGGGCAGAGAGTAATTTGTTACCGTTCCCACTCGATTCTGTATAGGACTATTCCAGCAACCACTACCACTGGGTAGCTATTGGTAATAGTTGATCAATGCAAGTCCCACAAAAAAACACCTTGCCGCCGTGCATTCAATCAGGTATCACTTATCGACTTCGTCGAAGAAAGCGGGTTGTGTTTTCACCCGTTTCTTTCTGTCTGTCTGTGCGCCAAAAATACGTTATTGTAGAAGTAAAGCGCGAGACAAGGGACGCGTAAATTGATTAGAGTCCCCACATCCTGATAATAATAGGAGTATACATCTAAAAAAACTTAACCCTTTCTATAGTTTTACGCGCGAAAGCAGCTACTGCTTCAGCGCGTCCTAGCCATCGCAGTTCTGTCCGTCCGTCCGTCCGTCTGTCTGTCCGTCACACGAGTGGATCGGTCAAAAACGGTGCAAGCTAGGATCACCAAATCTTCACCATCGGCTGCCTGGAAGACTCTAGTTTAAGGAACCGTAAAGCTTTTCCATAAATTCGAGGGGGTCACCCCCGAACGAGGGCGCTAAATGAGAGGAGGTAGAAAAATTTGCGACTTTCAGCTAATAAGTTGTTGTACCTCAGTAACGGTGCGAGAGAGGGCCTAGGTTACGATTAATCACTAATAGGAAGTCGTACGCTGGCTCTCAATTAGCGCCGAATTCAAATGACCTTGGATGACCTTAAACGCCAAAATAGGGGTTTCTATGGATTTTGTTCGCGATTTCGGACTGCGTAACACATTTCAAGAGCACCGCAATCAACTGAGATAGACATGGACAAGCTGCGTATGAAATTTTCACCATTGAACGTAGATTTCGACGGTCCAAGTCTCGATTTTCTAGGTTTAAGAAAACCTGCGCACGAGAGCATCAAACAGCGGTAGCCCCGTAAAAGTCATTTTACCGTTGTTGGTCAGTCTTTCGTGAAAACGGTTGCAGATTACCATGGGTATGCTGCCTATCACAGCAAGCACTAGTGACGAGCTTTTAGTCGTATCAAGATCAATGACTTTGAAAGACCCTGAACTTCCAAAATAAAGGGTTTTATTGATTTTTGCGATCTTCGGCTGCAGCGCACTCCAAGAATGAACTGCGACGAAATGGCTAGAGATAGACTGACAGTTTGCGAACCGGAACTGCTATAGGCCTTCGCGCGTCTCGTGAGCATTAGCTCAAATTTCTTGAAGTCGGATGTCATCCAATCTGACAATTCATTGCATCAGTGAAAGAATTTCGAAAATCCATTAACATTTGGCGTAGATGTGGACAATACAAAATTGCGACGTTATGGGGAACGGTGTACAGTGCTATTACAAGAGATTGTCTCTGAACGCCACCAATCCTTCGTATGTACGCCTTACGTTGCATACCAATGTCATTAAACGACTACGAAAGTTACGAAACCGACTCAATTAAACGCCAATCGTTTCGTCACTGAATTACGCATAGCAAAGAGCAACGACGTCTCATTGGGTATACACGGCAACGAGCAGACGCGTATAAAAGCCAGGCACCTCTCATGCCTGCACATTCGTGCTGATAAAAGATTTATATGTTGTACCACCATGCCACAGTCTTGTTTCATGAAAGCGAAAAAAAACAGACGGCCGCGTGTTCGTCGACAAAAAAGAGCTAACTCGCGAACTACACTGTGTCCCAAAAACATCCTCTACATTTTCGGTTGTAACTTAAAAGATTATCCAACTTTGACAATTTTTGGTATGAATATTGTTCAGACAACTGGCAACTAAACTGACCACGTAAATTTCCCACCTCACCGAACATCTGCTTCTGCACTACCTGGGGAAAACACAGGCAACGAAACATTACATTTTTGTCCAATGCTGTATTATTTAATCAAAATTATGCACAAAAGCATACTTTTGTTCACATTTCTGACACTGGCTGACAGTTCATCCAATTGTTTAGTGTTTCAACTGCCTACAGTAAAACTGCTCGAAATGTCAGCCCATTAATAGGCACTGAAATGCTTTCTCCATTCACTGACAGCAGCATCGATAATGTTCTGCTCCAAACCAATCCAGATTTTACGAGTCACTTATTGAATTCATGACCGTTATCTGGTAAACACATTGCTGCATGACAGTCAAATCTTGTAATCGAGTGGCTGTTGGGGGCCACAGATCTGGACAGAAGGAATTTATTGTTTTTTTTATTCATCTTAAAACGTATTTCGCTTGGTCTGCCCATGCAGCGCAAAAGCAGGAGTGCAGACGTTAGGTAAGGTGGGAACTTAAGCAGACATTTAACAGCCAGTTGTGTCAGAAATATTTGTGCCAAAAATTATTAAAACCTGGTAATCCTTCTTAAAGTTATGATCGACAATGTCAGAGATGTTTTTTCACGTTTTTTTTAATTTCAACGCATATTTCACTTGGTCATCTGTCGCTGGGTAGTGCAGAAGCAGACACTGGGCAAAGTGGAAAACTGAACAGTCATTTGATGACAAGCTGTGTGAGGAATATTCATACCAAAAATTATTAAAACGATAATTCGTCTTCAAGTTACAATGAAAATGTTGGGGATATTTCTTGCGACAAGTAGACTATCTAGCAGAAGCAAGGTCTCTGTTACAAGTATAGGGTTCCAGAGCACTTATTAAATTTAAAAGCATGCGATGGATATTCTCATCACATCAGCTGCATTTGCTCTGATGCTATTTTCACATTTATTGAAATGCATAAACAGTAAAAAGTTAGATATGTATTGGCAAAAGCACAACAAAATAAAAAAATGCTGAAATCACAAATGAATAACTGCATTCAGTTTGTTTGTATCAACTAAGAGATGTGCTAAATTCCAGGCAGTGGCTAATTGGCACCACCAGCTTATTAAGTAGATAGTTGCAGTGTTAAGATTTTAAATTTCGAACAAAACTAGATGGTCGTTACGACTCTGTCAACTATTATGCATCCACCAACATGTGACAAGAAGACAACACTCGAAATATCATCTTAACAGAACCAAAAAATGCATTTTAAGGCATATCTGACCCCACTGCAACCTTGACCCCAAAAGTGAAACATTCATACTTGCCCCAAAGTCCGTTGGTGGTAAAATTTTGGTCAAATTCCGTCAACAAATAACCTAAATACCGTGCTAACAATGTTTGTTCGAGACGCATACACAGATGCACAAACACTCTGAAAACATAGTGTCTCCGGCCACTATGTTGGTGAAGACACAATAGAAATATTTCAGATTGTAATCAATCTAATCTAATTGTCACACATTATCCGCTGATACCGAAAAACCCAAACAGAGCCATTCAACATGCCGAACAAGGACCCAAGTGTATCTGATGACTCATGGCTGATGAACATTTGAGATTCTCCAAAATGTGGACTGTCCACCATCACATGACGTCATCAGTCACGTGAATGATCATGTGTGGTTTCCTATAGGTGGTCAGTTAAAAACCACACGTCCATCTTGCACGGTCATGGAGATATGGAGCAGTTGGAGCCTCAAAAATTCGGGGTCACAATTTTGACCTTTGGGACTCACATGATGTCAACATGGTTCCTACTGCTCTGCAGAATTCATTTTCCCTGACTTTTCCCAGACTTTCCAGAACAAACTGAATCGTTTTCCCTGACTAATCTGTTCACGCGAAATACCAATATTGGTTTTCAATCGCTTACGATCACACTAGAAACAAGGGAGGCAGATCAAATAAAAAAGTGGAGGTAAAAATAATCTGCAAGTGAAAAGAGCAGAAAAAATTTTAAACTGTTGTACGCAGTCTGCATACAACAGTTCAAATTTTTTTTCTGCATCTTTGTTAACTTTTGCATCCTGGTACTTTTAAATTTCCTGACCCTCTGAGTTTTCCCTGACTTTGGAATGTAAAATTCTCCGACTTTCCCTGTCTTCTCCTGACCGTAAGAACCATGTGCCAAATCAAGTGACGATCGATATCTGGTTCAAACTGGAGTAGGCCAAATGTCTAATATTGAATACAGTATTATTATTAACTAGACTACTAAATTCCTAAGTCATCAACCACATTCATATAAATAAGCTCCAACAAGGCAAATTACATTTACAGTCGTTAATCACATATTCATCACAAGTTGTCACGAGGGAGAAAGGCTGGACAACTGTAATGCAGCATCCATCTGCTGGCTTGCTATCTGCTACAAATAACACAAATAATACGCAACAAAATTAACCAACTTCAATGCACTTATGAATACAGGCTTAAAGTGTAGAAGAGAAATTAATACAAAGAAAAGCACACAGCATTACAGCTACAATAAAAAACCCTCTTAGGTTGCATTTTGGCATATTACTGAATATGAGAATAACAATAACTGGAAAACAATTCAAGAGTTCAGACAATGATTCGCCAAGTCAGAAAAAAGTTGACCCCTGAACAAAAATGGTGACCCCTTCACAAAGTCCATAAAAGTATGTAAGGGAGGTGTCAACTGCAACCCCTCTTCAATCATCCCCCATATACACGGAGTTTAGCTGACCCATGCTTACCTGTGTCCTGGAATCAATCAATCAATCCAAAATAACCACTACACACCTCACAGCAGTGGTTTACAAGCTCAGAGATGAAACCTAACCAAAAGTGCAAGTTACAAGTGACTAATGGCCATTAAACCGTGGCATGTGAAACAGACATGCTCAAATGACTCACATGAACTGCACTGATCTGGGACAAGCCGGTCATTACAAGCAGGCGCTGCCTGGATGTATCATCAAGCTCCACATCAGTCGGCACAACATCCGATGTCAACTGACCGAGCAGTGAAGATGTCACGCTGCTGTCATTGGAAGCCAAAGCGCCGGTTGCAACACTACACTGGCTCATCACGGTAATACCCTCACAGTTCTCCATCAGCTACAATTACAACCGAAAACTAATATCTGCATAGAATTGTATCTTTTCCCTCAAAGGCTTCCCACGACATCCTTTGTGTCCAAGCCTAACCGGCCTACTGCAGTTATTTTTGGATTAGGCTGAGCCCGGTAACCACAGCAAAGCAGTGACAGAAAACGAGACATATTAAACAATATCCTAGTAAGGATGTGACAAAGCGGAAAAATATTCGCATTTGTGAAATGCGAATATTAACTTTATTATCTGTCGAATAACGAACGCAAATACTTATTCAGCCTCAAGCAAACTTCACTAAACCAGTATTTGAATAGTGAAACATCCGAAGTAGTTGTGCAGTATTCACTGTTCAGTAAGGGTGACCAGCCATTTCAATGGGAGAACCCAAAATTTGACCTCCCGTATATCCCAAACTGCTTAATTTTTTCGAACCAACATTTGCACACATGATTACATCTGGCATATCTCCTGATGTGCAAAATTTGGTGAAAATCGGTTCACGGGGGGCTTCCACATGAATAGGTGAAATATAACGCTTACGTGACTTTTTGTACCTTTCCTTTCCTTTTTTCTTGCCATCCAATACAGGAAAAACGACTGAACTGATTTTAACGCGCGATGGCTCATATGCAAAGAAGTGCCTTTTGGGGGTTACAAAATTTAAATTCAACATTTTCACCTACCGGTAATTTTTCACAAAAATATGAAAAATTACAATGGCACCTATGGGGAAAATTAGACAATGTTTTAAACCATCATAACTCCAGCTATGTATAAGATAGTCGTAATTTTTGGTTTTAGGGTGTGGTTTTTGGGGTCAGTCAATTTAATGGCGTCATTTATATTTACCTATGATTGACCCCCATTGTCATGGCAACAAAATTTGGGACAAAATGGGCCATAACTCGGCCCCCTTAAAAGATATTTGCATGCTGTTTGCACCTACCCCCATATTTTTGGGCCCGGGCTATATGATGGTGTCATTTAAATTTCTCCCCTGCCGACCCCTGTTGCCATGGCAACGAAATTTGGGACAATGGGTTAGAACTCGACTTACCTAAGAGGTATATCAAAGATCTTTGCATGAGATGGGGGTGTTTTCGAGGTCAATTTATTTTGGTATGGGCAGTCTCATGCGCAATTATTCGAAAGCGCACATACGCACCCCCGCAAAAATCATACGTAAAATATACAAAAAATCGTTATTATCTACCAACAAAAAATATTTCTACATTTTCTAAAATTGCTATAATTAACTAATCAGACGTTAGATTAGTATGACATTCTAAAAGTTAATGACAGAATCTTCTAATTCGAGAGCTGCCTAAAGTGAGATAGGACACCCATCTGCTTCATATGTGAACTGATAGTAAACCCATAGAACTAAGCGAAGTAGCCCGTATTCCAAGATAAAACAAATTTTTAATTTACTTTACGCACAATAAAATAAATAATACACTGGCGAAAAGTAGAGTTTGGAGACAAAACAAACGGATTTTGAGTCGTTAAATTTGGCGGAAGTTGATAGTAACCATGGCAATAAATTGTTATGACTTGCTAAATTTCCAGCCTTTTAAAAACTGTTTTCTATAAAAGCCGCAGTGCATGATGTAAGAGTTTTTTTTGCTCAGGAGAGATGTGCGAGATGCACAGATATCACCCCAGCTAATGAAGGAAATGGTTTTAACTGGCTGACCAACAGAGCAGCCAGTAGCCAGTGGTGATCTTCAGTTATATCCAATTTGTACACAGTGTCTCAAAAATCTTTATATGGTGTATATTATTTTTTGGAAGTTTAGTATTCTCAAAAATGTCATTAAAATCTGCCAGTTAATCATAACCATGATGATGCCAGCAGACAACGTTGGTGTTAGAGTTGGGTCAATTTAAATTATTATAATGTGACTTCCGTCACAGTAGTAGTAGAGATAGGGGTAGGATAGTGGTAGTGTAAACGTAGGGTTATGGCAGCAATAGGGGTAAGGTAAGTTATGGTAGGGGTAGAGTATGGTATCAGAAAAGTAAGGGTTACTTATAGCTGAAGTAGAAATAGGAGTAGCAGTAGTTGTGGTAGTAATTGTAGTGGCTATTCTACTGCCAGATTTTATTCAGCTCCAGATTACTTCCAACGGCAATAAAACTGCAAATATTTATGTAAAAAATTGTTCAGTTTATATACAGTGTAAGGGTGACATCATGGTTGTAGATATAAAACAGCACAGATCACAATTTGAATTTTTAAATAGTGATCTGTGCTGTTTTATATCTACAACCATGATGTCACCCTTACACTGTATATAAACTGAACAATTTTTTACAAATTCAAACATCACCATTGCACAATATCAGAAGAACTTTGCAGACTGTGTAATGGTAAAGTTTGAATTTTTAAACTGTGATTTGTGCTGTTTTATATCTACAACCACGATTACACCCTTAGACTGTATATAAACTGAACAGTTTTTTACATAAATTTCCTTTAGTCCTCAGCCAGACACCAGTTTTACACTCCGAGACCATGAATATGAGGCCAGTGCATCGCGCAGTGTGCCTGTTTATGCCTCAGCTTTCGCTGGTACTCATTGCACCAACCCACGGAGAGATGGCCAGGCTGAGTTGACCTGGGTGGCTGATTACGTACCGGAATGGTTTACCCACCTGCCGACGGTCAACCATCCAATTACTAACAAGGCATTTATTAACTTCGATGATGCAACCAACGACGTTACCAACTAAGCCAAACCACCAACGTCAGCAACAACAGTTTTAATTCAAAGCAATTGCAATATGATACTATCAAAAACTCTACACCCATCCAATACATCCTAAATGCCACGATAATAATTTTCGTGCATAATAATAGTAATAATAATAATCCATGAGAATGCTGTACCTGGCGACCGTCTGATGTATCTATGACTAGATTGCCATCGACATCATCGAGTGGTCGGATACCATCTTCCACCACGCGGAATACCATCGGATTCTTGTCCAGCATCAGCTTATCTGACACTGCAAGCAAGCAGTCAAACAACAGCTACATATCACCACATAAGACATTGTTCAGAGAACTGCTGTGTTCTTAACATATGAAAAGTAATGTCGCGCTGCAACACACTGAAGACAACGAAGCAAAAGAAATCTATTGTCATTAAAACAGCACTAAATCAGATGCACTGTTAGCACATCAGCTGTGTAGAAGTCATTTGCTCCACTGGCGTTGTGACAGAAAAAGGCAACTGCCCCCGTCCCTACATTTTGACTTGTTGGAAATTTTTTTGGTCAGAAAATACCAAATTTTGGGTTGAAAATCCTCCATTTGGAAAACAAATTGGGGGGCAAAATTAACATTTTGAGCACCAATTTCTCCTGTCAGAAATCTGCAGCTCTTACATGTCGTAAAAAAGCAACTTCCTGGTCCCAACTTTCTAGACCCAAGATTCTGCTGACTTGCTCCTAATGGTAAATAGCAACACAGAAGCAGTATTAGCAGTAACAATTATCATAGTCCTAGCACAGCAGCGGTGATATGAGTCCCATTTCTACAGCACTATATCATTATCACTTTAGAAGCTCTGGCAGCGGTGCCACTGACAGAGCTGCACTGTTAGGAAATATCTCAATTTACTTACCGAGAATTATCCTCAGCTTTCCACAGAAATTCCCCAAAGTTCTTCCGAAGTCAGCAACTAAGAATTAGCAAGTTTTTTTCTTACAGTGCTAAGTAAATTCCATCTTATCCTTAAGATTTTTGTATATTCGATGTTAACTAAGATTTTCATAAGTCTGACTTGCAAACGCCTGCGTGAATAAGGCACCTAAGTTGTTTGCAACATACAATGATGAACAAATGTGTTCTGATCAATTAAACGATTCACAGACAAAGGTAGTAAGCTGATGGGAGCTCACCGGTGGTAAGAAAGAAGGTGGCAGGAGATATGGCTGTTGTTGATGCTGCTGCTGCTGATGGTGCAGCTGAATCACAAACCAAGTCGGAGTGAGCCGTGCGCCGATGCATAGCAAGGGTCGACGTCTGACGATACGTCTTGCCGCAGTTAGTGCACACATACGGCTTCTTGTGAGTGTGAACAACGTGGTGCTTGTACAAACTGGAGTACTCCGTGAAACGTTTACCGCAATCTTCCGATGTGCAAATATATGGCTTTTCACCTGCAGACAGAGCCACAGACACAAACGTAATGTGGTACACTACATACCATACAAGCCTCCGTGGTGAAGTATGCAGAGTGCAATACTGCTAAAAAATCAATGGAAAATTTCTACATTCAGTTGTTAAGCCATGTAATAATTTTATCATATCATTGGTGGGCATTATTGGTCATTATTGATCTTAACAGCTTCCCCCGCAGGAAACTGGAGGAGACCACTGGGACGTCCTCATATTACATGGATGAAAACTATTCAGCAGGATCTGAAATCCAGCGACCTCAATATGGACGACGCAGTTGACTTGGCTCAGAACCGTCCACTCTGGAGATTGATGTCTACGTTCGTCGCTACGCACTCTTAGTGGTGCTTGCCAGAAATGATGATGATGATCATCATCGGTGGGCAT
>Ga0209367_1002473_pt1 | contig 24432 bp, 16 predicted proteins | sample WorMetLIZISLAND2_FD_187412 | JGI IMG/M metagenome (GOLD analysis project Ga0209367, IMG submission 187412) | Marine gutless worms symbiont microbial communities from Max Planck institute for Marine Microbiology, Germany - Olavius geniculatus... ... | reverse complement strand
TAGGCAAAGAAAAAAAAAGCGACAAAGCAAGTCGTTGTTGTTGGTCCGCTTATCAAAAGAAAGGCGAAATAGGATTAAACGAAATGAGATTAGGCGAAATGCTACCCAACCGACAGCCTATATGCAGTCGCCAGCACCCTATGCGATGGTACCATCGCTGACCTTTTACGACTTACCGTTTAGCCACAATACCGCACGATTGGCATACCATACTGCGTTATGACCTTTCAAGGTCACTCAAGGTAATGATTTTCATATCATTTAAAAGCTAATATGCGACTTCCTATTAGTGATCAATAGCAACCTAGGCCGTATATACGCGAAGCATTGTGGCTAACTGTTAAATTGCGCCTTCTAAATCATCTTACTTACTTACTTACATTACATCCGTTACAGACAGACGGACGGACAGACATACAAACAGACTGAACATCGTGTCACAGACGCTCTACAGCAGCGAGTCAAAAATATACCATACGGCTCCCTTTACATGGATTTTGATGAAACAGAGCAACGGCTATAAGATACGGTGTCTCCTCCATGGAAAAAACGAGGACGCCTAGTGGCTAGTGGAGTGGCTTAGAACATTTATAGGCCTATCTTGTAAAACTTCCCAGAACCGAGCCCTCATTAAAACGCCCTTGGCCGAAATTCTACAGCCGACAAAGCGTCCCATAGCTCTTTAACTAGCGGCCCCGGCTCGGACCATGCAGGGGCATTGAAGACAGGGCTAAGGCTGCGGTGATGCTGAGCAATAGGCTCTCCTACGCCGGCTGCTGCAGCTGCTGCTAGCGCCGGGAAGATAAAAGCCGTTGTTGAGCGCAGCCCGGCCTCGCAGGAAGTCACGTGACGCCCAATTGATGGCCGCCATCTTGTTTTTGTTTGGCCCAGCACCGACTGATCGACCGTGGGAGGCGTTGGCTGGCGTAGTAAATGCCTTTGTTTCGATTGGGTTTTAAACCTGTCGTGGACAGAGAGAGACGCGACGGTGAGGCGATTACGGCTGTTCGATTCTACGTCGGTCTGATTTGTCTGTTTTAGGCGATTTGTTTGCGTCCGATGTCGAGTTGCTTGTGTCAGTGCTGATTCAGTTCATCTTCGGCCATTTAAATTCGGTGGCGTTCGTATTAGTAACGTATTTCTCATGGTAAATATGCTGTACATGCTAGGAAAAAAGTTTACATATGCGTTTAGGTGTCTTCTGTCATAGGTTATTGCTTATTTAATATGTCTAATTCTGTCTGCTATGTTAGCATATTATTATCCATCTTAGTTGCTAAAATAGCATATACCCGAGACTGTGCACCATATCTTATTTTTTGAAAACATTTTTGTTGTAGAACGACATAGAAGAAAAAAGAAAATGTTGCTGAGTTTGGCATCATGGCAGTTCACCATCTCGTGTAACATGGGCTTACAATCTGGAAGCTCATACACTATCGCACCTAACAGTGATAGACTATTGCAGTAACTTCCTAGGGTTAGAGTTAGGGCTAATTCTAACACTGTTAGGTGCGATAGTGTATGAGCCCTGTCACTGTCTGTCACTGTTCTTAACTCCTGTTGCTGTTCGCATGCACATAATATCGATATCTCTGATTCTACTAATCACTTTTGGTATTTGTTGTGTTGCAGATTTTCTGCTCGGAGTTTATTTTTTCACTCATGCCAGATTGCTGGATGAGACATCTGTTTCGTCGTCATGACTTACCCTCGGTCCTGACCATATCTGGAAGATAACGGACAGACAACAGCATCTCTGATCAGGAAGCACAGACTCTTGCGTGTGTGGAAAGTGAGGACTTTACACCTATGCTGGCATCGGAGTCGCCGGGGGCGATGGGACAGAAGATGTCGGTGGCGGGTGGAACGAAAGCGATCCTTCGCGGTGACCAGTTCGCGACCAACTTCCGCGGGGGCGTGACCAACCGCGAGTACGTCTACAACCCGGACTTCCAGAAGCCGGCACGGCTGGACGCGCTGCTGGCATCGCCACCGGTCACCGATGGGGTGCGTTCCGCCAATGCATGGAACCCCGACGACCGGTCACTCAACATCTTCGTGAAGGACGACGACCGGCTGACATTTCACCGACATCCGGTGGCCCAGAGCACAGACTGCATTCGCGGTCGGCTCGGACACGTTCGCGGACTTCATGCATGGGAGATTCGGTGGGCGGTGCGTCAGCGCGGCACCCACGCCGTCGTCGGCGTAGCAACGCGGGAAGCCCCTCTCCACGCGGCCGGCTACCAGTCACTCGTTGGCAGCACTGTGGATTCCTGGGGCTGGGACCTCGTTCGCAATCGGTTATACCACGACGTCCGGAATGCCTCGGGCATTGCGTACCCAGTGGTAGTAGGCGGTGGCGACGAAAACTTTGTCGTTCCCGACACATTTGTTGTGATACTGGACATGGATGAAGGCACGCTGAGCTTCGCGGCTGATGGCCAGTACCTGGGAGTTGCGTTCCGAGGCCTCAAGGGCAGGAAGTTGTACCCGATCGTCAGCGCGGTCTGGGGCCACTGCGAGGTTACCATGCGATACATCGGTGGCCTTGACCGTAAGTATCTCTCTGCATCAGTTCCAATGCTGTCTGAAGATAGATTTTTTTCAGTACAACATTAAGTCATGCGATAGTTGATATAGTAAATTTGTAATTGCTTGTTAACTGTAGTGTCTATACCTGTCTGCTTCATGTTGTAGGTAGTTGTCATCAAATGGCAGAAGTCTCTTGCTGCTGATTTGAAAGTTGTAACTGAATAGCAAGTGATAGATAATACTGCAGAAATTTGATTTTAGGGATATTGTTTTGTTTATCATCATAATAGTTTTGATATTTTCTGGTGCTCTTTGTTGGAAAGTTTTGTGCCAGTGGTTCAAGTGACTGCTCAAGACAAATTATTTTGATCTAGTTTGTGATCTGTAAGCCAAAGCTTATCTCATTATTCTAGTCACATTTTATTGAGTAATATTGACTTCTGTTATTTCTTTGTGCTGTTAGTGGAAGTAGGTTACCATTATGTTTTCATCTGTGTTTATCTGTTTGTTTGTTTTGAAACCAGTTAATGTATTGTGAATGCATTTCGAAGAAACTTTTGCAGAGGTTCTGCATAACTAAGGATGATACATAATTATATGTTGGTGGCGATCTGGATCACGTTCTTAGTTCTAGATCTCATAATTGAGAAATGAAATACAGTTTTTGTTAGGTCTTCAAAGTCATATACGTAGCAACATAAATGAAACTGGTGATCCCAAATGAACTGAACTAGCACGTTTTATTTTGGTTTATTTTTGTTTGTTTGCTTAGTATTCTTCTTACATGCCACATTGCAGCTGAAGTGAAACACTTTCAGTTGGTTTCTGTCAGTTTGTGCCTCATTAACTCCCGGTCCCTGAGTGCTTGCTAGTTAGTCCACCCGGAAGCGATAACTTTCGGAGCGGGCTTATGTTTTGCTGGCGTTTATTTCTCTTTTTTTCCTTTATGATCTCCGAGCTCCGTCGGCCGATTGCCGTGAAATTTTACACCGTGATCGGAAGTGTGCTCAATTTTATAATCCTGGTCCAAAATTTCGGAGGGGCCTCCCCCATAAATTTTTTAGGGGCCAAAAACATACAAAGTTTGGCCCGATTTCGGTCGACTTTGAACTTCGACAGTGAATATCTCTGGAACGGATGAAGATATTCAAGATCGGACAAGTAGTTGTCAAGTACTTGATCTACCGCAATTTGTCTGGCGTTTGGTGAAAAAAGTCCGGTGAACTTTTGTCCACAAATTGAGGAGATCTCGATGCGGAATCATACCCACACAAATCGACTTTTTCAGAAGACCATATTTCAGCCCCTAAAGGGTGCTGCCCCCCAAATTTGTACACGTGCTAGAAAATGACCAATTGTTGCTAGTGCACCCCCAATGGGGACGAGGGTCCCCTTTACAATTTTTTTTCAAAGGGGGGTCCAAAATTGGCTTAAAATTTGGAGGGCCAAAAAGTCAAAAATTCAGCACGATTTTGGGCAACTTCAAACTATGACCGCGAATATCTCTGGAGCGGATCAACATACTGAAAATAACAAAGTTGATCGACTGCCATCCCTCCTGTGTTGAACGAAAGAAGTTTAGTGAACTTTGGTCCACTAACAGAAAAGTTCAGGTGTGGATGTTGGCCCACCCTAAGTCGACAATGCGCGACTGCACGTTATGTGTATGCTGACTGCGGGTCACGTGACTGCTACCGGGGAAATTTCAACCTTCTGAATTAACACCCCAATCGGACTTCGGATGCAGGGCGGACTCGCGTTGGCTTTGCCCCAAATTTCTAGTTTTTTTATTTTCTCATCATATCCGTAATGTGATGGACTGATGTAACGAATTAACATAGTTGGCAGCGAATGATGACGTTTGTGTACTTGTTGCAGCGGAGCCTCTTCCACTGATGGACCTGAGTCGTAGGGTGATTAGACACCAGGTCGGCAAGCATCGGCTACAAGAGATACACAGACTTCCATTGCCGCTCTGTCTACAGATGTACCTCCTCTACCAATAGCACCGTCAATAACCAGTCTGACAATGACCAATTCAGTCTTAGCTCCATGCCGCCGGCTAGGATACGGCATTACGAGTGAGTGTCGACCACTGTGTTTGTTTCTTCCGGTCACATGCTCAGCAATTTAGTGATGTTACTGTTATAATGAAATTGAATTTGCGATTTGTGTTTTTAACTCACAGTCGAATGGAATCATAATCAGGATTTCATAGTCAAGCAGGCTCCCGACTATAGGGACGAGTTCCTACTCACGGTAGAATTGAATTTTATCATAATTGTGATTCTGTCTTAAAATCGAATCGAAATTGATTAGGATCTTAGACTTCTGCTTTGTTAGTTACAGCAATCATTGGAAGAGTTTATATTTTTTACTCGTGAACATGTGCGACCATTGCCCTGCCCACCATAGATCTGTGGTGTACATTGCATAGGGTTGTGTGTTGGCATGTTAAGGTGAAACAGATCAGTTTGACCTTATTGTGCATGTGGTCGACCCCTCATTCTAAAGACGCGTACAAACCAACGTAAGCTGAACTGAACTGACGTGGTTTAGTTTTTGACAAACTGACCAATGGGCAAGCAGGGTGAGCCAATTGGTCATTGGCTGACGCATACATCAGCGTAGTCATGTAGTCATCGGCGCCATTAGATGGTGCCTACTGTAATGCATTACTGTTTGCCCATTGGTCAGCTCATCAAAAGCTAAACCATGTCATTTCAGTTCTGTTCAGTTACGTCGCTCTGTACGCACCTTTAAGTTCTTTGCATGCTAACACCTTTTGCTCAGTTACACTCATGACCATTGTCGGAACCTTGTTATCTAGTAGTCGGTTGGAATATTATGTTTATTGGCGAAGACATAATACACAACATTGTGTGAGACTGAATATATGTGAATGCGGTTTGACTGAGTTAATCAGGGTCTTGTAGCACTGGACGTTTTAGCAACCAATGATTAATTAACATATCGACGATGTACACAGTGTTCGGAAAATAATAACTTCCTAGACATTGTACAATGGAAATGTCACATCAGAACATAATTTTGTACATTTAATCTGAAATTTAGTGACCTCTTCACTTGAATCGTCTCTTCAGCAATCTGTTGTCTGTTGGGCATTAAGGTCCGGTTTTTCCATCGCCAATCAAATCAAATTTGATTTTCGATTTACTGATCTCCGATCAGCTTGATGTTCAGAACTAATTGTCGATCAACTGTGTTTTCGTTTTTCAATGCATTTTCGATCTCCAATTACGTGATCGGCAATTAGCTGATCGGCCGTCAACTGAGCTACTTTATGCCAATCTGATTGGCTGACAGTGACCTTAACGATAAGAATCGTCCATATTGTCTGCTGTCAAAAATATGTTCTATCGCAAATCAATACGGGAGCGTCACGCCGTTTAACCATTTTATTTCTTTGCAAAACACTATACGCAGTACAAATTGATCAGTAGTGATTGATCGCCATGCCTGGAACTTTATTTTAATGCGTGAATTGCCATTCTGACCGGCGAAGTGAAGCGATGTTTCTGGTGCGAATAAGCAACGAACTGCAGATTGCCATGTTTTATCGTCAGTTATCTGACTTAACCGGCCAATATTCAGCCATCAATTTCATGGGAGATTTGATGGACGATCAGTCGCTAATTGGCGACGGAAAAACGGTTATTGAAATGATTTCACATCAAGTCCCAAAGTTGATCGGAGATCAATTTGATCAGCCGTCAAATGTGCATGGAAAACGGGACCTAAGTGCATGAAATTTTGCTCAGATGGATTTGACATTTCTATTGTACGTTATCTAGGGGGTTATTTTTTTTCCAGTCTGACACGGTGTAGTTTTGCATCTGTCTTTCTGTGTCTATGTATTGTTTTTTGGTTCTTATTGGTCTCAGTTGTGTTTCCAGTGTAGTGGCCACTGAGTTTTCTTAACGGACTGCATGGTTTCTTATCTAGAATATAAGGCTGTCAAATAGTGTACTGGCTTCATTCTTGTACTTTAATTACAAATTGATTTGTGTATTTTCTGTGCTGGACTAGGGTTGTGAATCTGACATTGGCTAATCGGTTATCAGTTATAAAACCGATGATCATTCGCCATCGTTGATAATCGAATCAATGTTTAGAACAGTTAACCATGCTTTGCCATATCCATAGTTCACAGCCCTATTCAGTTATCGTGAGTTTTGCAGTAATTTACTCAAATTCAGTATTTTTCTATTTTCTTCGAAGTGTATTGAATTTTTCTTCCAAGTTTTCAGTTTGGATGAGAGGTAAGAATCTGTCGGGATGTCACAGCTCGTGCCTGAGCCCATACATCTATCTCTTGCTTGTTCAGTTTGTGTTGTCCAACTAGGCTTAATTTGTCATTGCCAATGAAATTGGCTTATGGAAGTATCTCATTTGATGTCTGTGTTCAGTGCTATTGAATAATGAGTCTCTGTTTTGTACGTGTAAGTCAGCTTTTGTGTATTTTCATTAAAATAGCATAAATACATGACGAGGGTGCATGTGGAAGCATTTTTGTATGGCTTTTTGCTTCCCTTTAGTTTCTCAAGCATGACAGTAATCTGTATAGTTTGTGATTATTTGATTTTGTTTACCCAGCATTTATGAATTCTTACCTCTGCTGACAAGTTTATATGAAAGAAGTCGAACGTGTGGGATATTTTTTTTTGTTTGACCATCACTAAATGTGGTTATCAATCCCCTGTGGGCCCTGCATGAACAGGATAGAGTTCATCGATACATTTCTCATATTTTAATCATTTCATCAACTTGTAGCAGATATGTTATGTCTTGCAAGCCGTGTGTTGTGTGCTAAGTAAACGCTTATGAGGAAATGTGTCATAGTGACTGTCACAGTGACAGATGACTGTCCTCCTTGGCTAGAAATTGTTTTTACACACAAACATTTGTTACTTTGAAATTTCCTACATAAGGTTAAGTATTGGTAATGGGCAAGGGAAGGAGCTGGTGAAAAATTTAGGAAAAGTGTGACCTTGTTTGCCGCAGTCATTGTCTTTGTATCTGTCTGTATTGTCTCATTTTTGAAACAGATTTTCAACAAGAATTCCAGCTTTTTCTCAATTGGTATCTGAGGGGGTTAGATTTTGGCCATACATTTACCCCCATTTCATTAATGAGGTATCTTTGATCTCATTGATAAGTCATCGTTTGCAGTTTTCCTGTGAACGAATAAGTCTATATGAAATGAGTATTTTGTGTCAATCAGTTAATTGTGCATAACTTTTTATAATGTGCGTGTAATGCTATATTTGTATCATCTATCAACCACAGCACACTTGTTTAGTAATATTACGATGTGTTATGTATAAATACACTGCTATAGTGTAATGAAATTTATGAGTGTATAAGCTGTGGTTTGCTGTGTTTATTGTAATCTTGCCATGGTTATAAAAAGTCATCCAAATCTAAGTCAGTTGATGTGCAATATGTGTGCAACGTAACCTGTGCTTCGTAATGTGTCTCATTGCGTTCGTATTGCGAGTGTCGTAGCGGCCATTTATTGCATGTAGATATTTCATTTATTTATTGTTTTTATTTGTGTATATCGTCGCACGTTGGCCATCGTAACGTGCGTGCCAAGAGCAAACGATTTTGTTTTTTCAAGTATTTATTTGTAGAAAAACTGCATTATTATTGCAGTTAATTCTAATCATTGTCAGCAGTAGGGAAATTGTTTATTGTTAGTAGAATGATTCGCAATATACTGCTTTCCATGAGCTGACGATACCGCATCGGTAGCAGTATTATATGGCCATCCATTGTCCCTTAGATCCTCAGTGCAGCATGTAGGCATACCGCCACCCCAATCAGCCATGCTTGGCTTTCACCCCATAGCCTATAAGCTGCTACTCATTTCTTATCCCGCTGAGGGTAAGAGGCTGAGTTGACCTCAGCATACAGGGTTGCATCGTGTTTTGTTCCTTGGTTCCAGAGTTCCCTCATTGTGGCGTGGCTTTTGTGCATCAAGTTTCCGATTATACTACTTTTATGTGCAGTTTTATTTATGCGGCATATGCTATTTATTTGTATTCTTCCTAATTTGGTCAAATTTGGTGAATTCTGCTTCATTTGGTACGCTTTTATTTATGTTTGCTATTTATTATTTGTATTCTACGTAATTTGTCATTTCATTGATGCTGTTGTTTTTTTAAAGCAAAGATTATTTGTTCATAATTCTGCAAATTGTGAATGTACCATGACAGGGTGGTTTTTTATCTTGAAAATTTTGTCATCTCTGCTCGATTCAGCATATTTGCTGATGTTGACAGTATGCAATTTTTAAGTTATAAGAATTGAAATTATTACATTACAATTGTTATTTTTGATTCATAAATTGCGGTTTTAATCTTATGAGTTCATGTAATTTATTAGTTGTCTTCAGTCTTTGAGTTTATTCACTGTCGGATTTTTGTTCAGTGTGATGTTAACGCTTTGTTATTCAGTGTAATTTTTGCATCAGTAATTCTGTGTCACTTGTATGATTTATGAGTGAAATAAATCTGTAATCTGTAATTAATAAAGCTACATTGAGATAAGACAAGTTCATATCGTTGTGCACATTGACGCATAGTGTTCTCAGAAAAAGATCCCTGACATTAGAAGTATTGAGAAAGGAGCCCCAGATTTTGGTTATTTTTGCTACGAATATTCTTGTCGTATCTTGCCGTCAAATGACCATTCAAGTTGCCACCGCACCTAATGTCTGCTTCCGCACTATCTGGAATCCTTTCCTGGGACAACAATATATATGCTGTGTTCTGGCGTTATGATTTTTAATTATGATAAACAGTGAATCTGTACATTTTTTTGCCATTGTCATTTTACATGTCACAATCATTTGGTCTCTGAATGTGTGTTGTGGAAAAATTCTAAGCTGTGGGGTATTTTAATTCCCCTGTTAATTATTTCTGTAGCATCGTAGGTGGCATAGGGTACTGCAAGGGTGCTTTACACAGCCACATGATAAGGTGTTGAACTGTTGATACGTGCTCAGAATGATCGACTGGATGGATAAATGTGATGTGTGTCGTTATGGGCATCTGTCTCTGAAATGGCCGTCTAAAACTTTTTCTGTTTATTTTTAGTTCACTGCTTTGGCCGCTGTTGTTGAAGTCTGCATATTGACTTTTCTGACCATGACTTTATTGTATGGTTTTCTGAAACTTGCAACCTACTTTCATAAGTATCTTTAGTACTAGTTAAGAAGCACATCTTTCTTATGCAAGGATTTGGTTTTTTCCATAAAAACCCAGAAAAGCACATACTTAATTGAGCCATTTTTGGGGGCACTAAGAGTGTGTGCAGTCATCACATTTTGTTTATGTAAGATTTTTTTGGCGCTTTTTGTTTTTTTTCTAGATTCAATATTGTATGCTACATGCTGCCATGTAAAGCGCCTACAAATTGTTGTAAAAGTAATTATTATAATGCAAATTTTGCATTGCTTGGTTTGCTTTTGGATACAGAGTAAGTAATGTGTAGATTGGACTTATGCTATATTTGTATCTTTTTTGTTGCATAATGTGTGTGTGCCTGTGTCGTTCTGTGTGACTACTGCTTAGGTTTAGACAATGTTGCTGTTGTTTTTTTTTGTTTATTAACGAGACAAAATATGTCGATTATACCCTGATTATTGTGTCTAATTTTGACTTCGTGCTGGCAATGCCACAATGGCTTGGAGCACTGCAGCTTTTGTTTAGAACTTCAGGTATTAGTATAGTAGTAACGACAGACGTTCAAATGTCAGATTAAGCTCCTAGTATGAAGTTGTGAACACATTTTTTCTAGTGATAATCATAAGTAAGGCCCAGCTTGATTCACGATTACATGGAAACGACACTTTCCGTGTAATTGGCATGTTTCCGTGTAGGCCTAATTAAAAATGTTCATGAAATTGCATGTAATGCAAGTATTTTTTTGGTATTTTAAAAAATTTTTAGTCATCTCCGGATTTTTAGTGCACAATTTTTGGTTATTCGCGCAAAACATTTGCATACAACAATTTCAGATCAATTTGACCTTTGTGTAGTTTCTGTGTAATTTCTTGATTCCCCTTTAAAATGCTCATGTAATTTGCATTTTTCTGCGTGAATTATGTTCGGCCCTAATCATAAGCCGATATTGTGTGGCACTATATTGTCATGCTTCATCTGTTGAACTAAAAACAATGCGCTTTACCATTGAAGTAGCTTCAAAGTTTATTTTCGTGGCAACTGATCCTACACCACGTTTTGATTTCTTATTAAGTTGGGCTACATGATCGCAAGACTAAAACCAAAAGTCTGGACCATATTGATAATGTACTATAAGCAGAATCTTTCACCTGCTTAGCCAGATTATGTCACCTAACTTGCAATGAGAAAGTCGTGTACACTAGAGATTGCAATTCCGGTATCCCGGCCGTTTTCGCCAATCCCGAATCCCGGGATTGGCGGAATCCCAGTCCCGGGATTTCGGGATTACAAAAATGCGTTAAAATTGTGCTTTTTTCGCATGTAAAATGATAGAAATGAGGATTTTTTGCCGTCTGGTGAATAAAATATTTTATAAGCGCTTGAGTACTACGTGCTGTCGCCGGAAATTTGTATTTTGACGGTCACTGTCACTCAACAGTTCGGTTATACCTTTTGTAGGGCCCTGTACATAAAATATGTCAATTGGGGATACCAAAATAATGACCAATATGTAAGCCTAATCCCGAAATGGGATCCCAGGATTACAAATTTCTCAATCCCGGATCTCGGGATTGAGAATCCAATCCCGGGATTGCAATCACTAGTGTACACACAATATCAGCTACAGACTGGCGGTCTTCTGCTATCAAAAGATCCAGAAAAGACAAAAAAGTGAAGCAAAAAGCCTTGTCATTTAGGCCAGAAGTTGGTAATGTCTGCCTTGCAATCTTAAGACGGACTGCATTAAATTATGCGCCGCCCGTTAATGCACACTAGAGCAAAGTAGCCTAGAATTTGTTCGGACTTAATATGGGTCGGCAGTGTTATCAACGGAATATCATTCGGCCACGGAGCAACAAGAGAGCCATTCGTTGAAGTTCGTGAAGAAAAGAGATCTTGCAACTGACTTGCGACTGCATTTCTTGTGCAAACAAGTGATAGCGACAGAAATAAATCACTAAACGTTTTCAAAAGTAACTTGGACAGACAGTCATGAGGATGCTACTTGACCTACTGAAACTAATCTATTTTTCTTGTTAGCCTCGTCCGATGAATTATCTGATTGAATAGTTGACTAGTTCGACTTCTGCATCCACGATTATCTCTTAATCATGTTTGCAACGAGTCAATGATCAGTCGTTACGTTACGTAATGTCAGTTCGCTACTTACTTTTTGTTTACATCATTTTTGTTTTGTTTGTTTACGCCGCGTCGTTCGAAAGTTTAAGTTGTTTTTCTCTCTTTTTATTAAAGTTTGCTGTTGAATTTAATCAGATTTTGTAACGTATCACAGTGGGCGAGTTCAATTTTTGATTTAGGCTTTCGCTGAGACTTTCGGTGAGCCTAAACTTCGGTCGGTCTAAGTACCTAAGTACCTATCTACTGAGACCAAAGTTGAGCGGAACTAACCTGGCTAAAGTCGGTTCGATTTGCATTTAATAGATAGCTTTAGCCCGTAGGGCTAAACTTTCGCTGAGCCTGAATCCACTTCAACTTTTGACTATAACTGAGCGAAAACATGGCGACTATTTACAGTCCTATACGTACAGACAGTTTAGTAAATTAAAGCAGCTTGGTACCAAAAATAAACGCCGTAATGGCTACATAATGACGTAAGACGTTACGTAATTACGTCATTTGCGTGCGCGGCGCAATTAAATAAGCAAGTCAAGCGTAACTGGTTGATTTATTTCCTGTTCGGTTTACCGGTTTTCTGCCATTTTTAATCGTTTTGATCTAAGTCAGTGAACTTAGACCCAAGTTTAGTTTAACTTTGGTCTAAGTACCGACTTTAGCGTTCAGCTTTAGCTTTGGTTCAGCGAAAAGGCTCAGTGAAAGTCACCGCAATAGATTTAGCCTTCCGATATATCGCGATATTTTACACCAGAGGTTTATATTTTTATTACTGTATTACCAAAATAACAAGAATAAATGGAGAAAACGACAAACTATGCAAAACAAACTAACTATAGTGTCGTAATTTAACGGTAACAGGAACTTTCGTTCCCACGTACTTTCGCTCCCGGGAGCGAAAGTTCCACCTATGGAACTTTCGCTCTCTGGTACTTTGCTCCCTGAAACTTTCGTTCCTTGGAACTTTCATTCCCCGAAGCAAAAGTGACATGGAGCTTTCGCACCCTGGAACTTTCGTTCCTCTTATTTTTTTGGTTATTTACTTATGATGTCGTTACAGTGGCGGCGTCGGCTGATAATTTTCCACTGTCCACCACCACGCTGTGCGTCTTACAACTGCAATGTTTCCCTCGCCTACTGTTTGATCCTTAACGGGCCAGCTTCTGGTTATGGGTTGCCAAGTATCAAAGGAATAATTAATCGCGCGTAGACTTTGTCGAGGTGGACGGCACCGTTAATGACTGGCGCCACATCGTCATGGCCACTGGTCACCAGCTAGATATTCTGAGCTAGGCCAGACGATGGTACTTGGACGCCACGTTCTGGGTTGTGAGAAAACCGTTTGCACAGCTCTTCAGCATCCACGCATACTTGACAAATGACGGTGCGTGTTATTGTATTTAAATAAATTACAGGTCATATTCTATTCCATAATTAAGGGGAGTTGGCCTATTTACAATGATTCATTACATAATAAACCAAGAAAGAAATAATAGGCCTTACGTGGAAATACCACTAGCTGATCATGTAAATAAAAGTAATTCTTGTTTGGGGGCAAAAGTTTCAGGGAACGAAAGTTCCAGGGAGCAAAAGTTTCATGTCACTTTTGCTCCGGGGAACAAAAGTTCCAAGGAACGAAAGTTCCAGGGAGAGAAAGTTCCAGGGAGCGAAAGTACCAGAGAGCAAAAGTTCCTGGGAACGTTCGCTCCCGGGAGCGAAAGTACGTGGGAACGAAAGTTCCGTAATTCTAATTTAATGACACTTACGACACTCTATAGTTAATTTTTAAGTTCACTGACACATTTAGTATCTACGTAAAGCAAACTGCTTTGCTGAACGTTCACGTCTTGTTTTTGTGCTTTTATAAGATTTACATACTTATCATTTCAAAAATATCGATATCGATATTGCGATATTTTAAAAATATCATATCAATATCGTATCTACAGGGTGGTCCAAAGAAACAGCACAAAGTTTATGGCACCATAACTTTGCAACCGTACATCACAGAGTCATGCGGTTTTCAGCAAAATGTTCTGAAAGAAATTCTTTACATGACTAAAGTCAGTGTTTAAATACAGCAATTAAATATTCTTTGTTTTGTCGCTTGCAAGTGAACTATTGAAAAACAGAATTACCTTCAATGTACCTTGGTCCATAAAACCTTGCCACTATTACTTTTTTAATAGCTCCGTGAAACATTGGCCGATTTCAATAATTTTTGGCATGCGACATCAAGAAAAAACTTGATGCAAAGGCCTGTAGTTTTGGCCACCTCACCTTAACGTTGTTGCTACACTACCGTGTGAAATGCAGAAGTCGCTGTTTGGCCATTGACAACAATGAATTCCTATCGGGTAGCGTATGCGTCGGCTCAGAAATTATAAAGTGAATAGCGACAAAACCAATTAGCAATTATTAGCACTTAAAAAATCACACGTGTCACATCACATCATCTTCATTTCAGCATGTGCTCAAAATGTCTTTCTGCAGCACAAACGCAAGCGGTGGACATTGACACCATTTGCCAACAGCACGTTCAGTGACTGCACAACTTAAGCAGCCCACTTGTTGTTGATGTATCATTTCAGTTTGTCGACTTAGAATTTTAAAATAGAAACGAAGCAACAAATTTTCAATGATTTTGTGGTCTCAGTAATTTTCTGAGCTGATACATGCACTGCCTAATATGAATTCATTGTTGTCAATGGTCAAAATACGACTTCTGCATTTCACAAGGTAGTGTAGCGACAACCTTAGAGCGAGATGGCCAAAACTGCAGACGTTTACGTCACGTTTCTTTTTAATGTCGCGTGCCAAAAATTATTAAAATCGGCCAATGTTTCACGGAGCTATTAAAAACCAAAAGTGGCACGTTTTTATGGACCGAGGTGTCGAAGGTAATAGTGTTTTTGCATAGTTCAACTGCCAGCGGCAATAACAAAGAATATTTAATTGCTGTATTCAGATACTGACTTCAGTCATGTAAAAAAAAATTTTTTGGAACATTTTGCTGAAAACCACATGACTCTATGACGTATGGCTGCAAAATTATGTGTCATTAACTTTGTGCCGTTTTTTTGGGCCACCCTGTAAATTGAAATCCTGCTATCGAATCATTACTATACTATATACGATGTTGATCTATGGTCACAGGCTCATGGCTTAGTATTAAGCTACCCCACAACTCATCTTAGATGCTTATGTTTAACAATGTAAGATACGGTAGGTTAATTTTTAATAAGATTCAATACTATTTAGCGTTCTCAGCTGAAAAACCAAGTTTTGCAACTGTGTCATACTATAAAGTATTGTAATGTAAGGCTGGTAGTACTGTATAACTGGTTGTGTTCTGGTAGGAGTGTAATGGAAATGGCAGACTGGGATGCTGAGTTGGACTCGGAGGATTTCTGTAGTAAACTAGGCATGTTGATGCGTGGGCCTGCTAAAAGCCTGATGCCAGAGCACCTCAAACAACGGCAGGACTTTAGAGGTTGTTTTTGTTACTAGTGTTGTTACGGTTATCGAAATCAGCACCAAAACCACAGTCTAGCTTGTAGCTAATATCAGTTGTGTTACTCGGAAAATTATTGCATTATTAATTAGCTCATCATCTTTGCTCTGTTTAGGCCCGATATTCGTAACTTAGACTGCCTAGATCTAGGCAAACATTTTTGTGCTGTTCTTATATATACAGTGTGAGTCCGAAAATAGAAAATTCTGTGGGACAGCACTTATAATATGGCATAACTTTATCAAATTTAAGAATAACTGAATGAAACCTTGCAGTTTGGCATAGACTTGAACACCGAATATGCGTGTAAAGTATGACTTCAAAATTGTCAGTCTTTGGAAAATAAAATTGAAAAAATTTATGGGAGTTTAAAATTTTCCGACTCACACTTTGCAGTTGCATTGTGTGGATTCAGATGAGGTAAAGGCGCTTGACAAAGCACTCGCAGCATTGCAGATGAAACAGATGGAGCTTAATGAAGGTAATGTTATCAGAAATGACTTCCTGGCTTGATGCATTTTACAGTTTTAGATACGTTATTCAGCAGTTTAATTACTTGATTTCATTCGATCATTGAACAACAGCAGTTTAACGGAATACTGAAAATATTGCCTCACAAAATTTAGTAAATTTACGTACGTGCGTTAATTTTTTTAACGTGCTTTAATTTATTAACACGTTAATGCGTTAAGTCAATGCATTGATTTGACAGCTTTTGTAAATGTTTAAATAGTATTTTAAAGAACTTAGCAGTTTGTAGTTACGTCGTTTACCGTAGTCAACTGTAGATACAGTGTTTTCCATTCTGCACTTCCACTGCCTTAATTTGGCCAGACATTGCTAGTTCATTTGAAACTGAAATTGGAAAATGAGAAGTGAAAACCGAAATTGTTGTTTTGTGTGTTTTTCCGGGGTTCAGTCAACAGTGGTGTGGATGCTGCGAGGTCAAAGTTCACGGAACACCGGGAGAAGTTGAAGACGGAACTCGATACTCAGCTACGCCTCGTGGAAAAACTGGACTCCGACATAGCTCCCAAGAGAGAACTGCATGATGTGGCCAGACTGGGTACGAATTCGCATTCTTTTTTTCTTTATTTGCTATGTATAACTTTTGCAGTTTGAATTAGTGTCACAGAATAAAACACGTTTCCATAGCTGAAACTGTTCCTACAGCACTAAAACTGTAATTATTACAAATGGAGTTGGTAATGGTTAAGTTCTGTTTATCTATAAGTATACAGAAATTAAGGGTTAAATAAGCATTAATTCCGATTTGAGTCTAACGTTGGTAATTGCCAAAGAATGCGCATATTTCTCTTCTTAGCAAGTGCTTCAGTTATTAAGCTGTAAACTTTCACGGATGCACTGATACATGACTATTAAAAGTCATTTTAACCCAGTCTGAGTTTCTAGAAAAACAGATGTTTGAGATGGTTGCAGATACTTGTCATGATGCTGTTGCATAGATCTACTTCATAATATTTTTATTGGAATGACTTTGGTCAAAATATTAACAATTAACATTTCATTAAATTCTGCAGCTCTGATTATAAACATAAAGCTCTATTAATTTATAAATAATAATAATAATCTGACTTGTAAAGCGCCAGTATGTGCTAAAAAGACTTCAGTGGCGAATCAGTGGAGAATCTGGTGAGGAATTTTTTTATTAGAACCGGTATAATTATTAACACACAGTGATAAAGATTGCGATGAAGGTGATGGTAACTAGGGCCCATGTTTTTTTACGTGGACTGCAAAATTTCGAGCTCAGCCATGGAATTTGGTCTTTGCAGCCGAATTTTGATATTTCCATGGAACTTCGCAGAAGTTGAGAAATGACTGGTGATAAGTAGAGCTGTCAAATTAACGCATTAATTAACATGTTAATTCGTTAATAATAATAAACTGTAGTTGCCGTTCCATCATTACTGTAAATAAATAATTGTTCCAACGACAAACTAATAGATTTCTATGCTAGCAATGACGTCAGTTATTGTTGATTATACGTTTAATAATGTGTTTCTAACTTTGTATATTCTACAGGCGCCTCCCCCCAAACGTCACGCATGGGGCATGCGGTAACTTACCCCCTATGCTCCCTCTCAATGGGAATGGGTGCGTTAATAACGTGTTAATTAATGTGTTAAAAAATTAACGTAGTACATTAATGCATTAAAAAAATTAATGCTTTGACAGCTCTAGTGATTAGTACATTTGTTGGCTTGATGATTTAATTAATAGCTATCGCGATACATATATAAATCGTTAATAAACAAAATGTGGATTGCACTTCTGAAAAGAAAAAAGATTGATAATTTTCTTGTTATGTTTGTAGCATAACTCAGCACAGTGGAAGCGTCGAAGTTTTTGAACAAAAGGCCACGTTGAGCTGCAGAATTTGGACGATTTTGCCGCGGTAAGCCGCGGAATTTTGTAAACTGACCAGCGGAACTTGGCAAAAAAAAATTTTCCGTGGAAAACTGCTGACCCTAATTATGACATTGATAAAGACTGGGGTTTTTCTGTTGATGTCAGATGTCGAAGACGAGAAGAAGAAATTGCTGGAAGTGGAATCCATGTTTGATGAGGAGCTGGAAAAATGCCAGAACATTCTCGGCTTTACCATTAAGCGCGTCCGTGGCAACGGTACGCTAAGAGTCAGTGTTTTTTGCCATTCAGGAATTATCTATTTGTTATTAGCATTTTCTATTTAGCAGCAGGAAAACCTTTCAGGCACCATTGAAAGTAGCAGCTCTTAAGACAAGTTTTTGAAGCTATTAACTGTCACTGTTGGTTCCTGGGCTTTCTTACTTTGGTATTACAACTTTTTCATAGAAAATCCATGATGGGGGTAGTAAAAATTGGGGCAAAATAGGGTAAGGGGTCATTGGACTTTTACCTTAGACAAACTTGATCCCACTTTTTAGGCTTCAAAACGCTGTGCAGAATTTTGTCAAAATCGAAATTAAAATTGCTACAGAATTGCGACAGATAGTAACAACCTGGCCTGCATGAAGCCTGCTGTTATCTGAGATCAACAACATTATCTACAGGGTGCTGTAAAAACTAAAAAAAACGGCACAAAGTTTACGACACCATAGTTTTGCAACCTTACGTCACAGAGTCGTGCGGTTTTTGTCAAAATATTTAGAAAGAAATTGCTTATGTCGCACAAACCACATGACTCTGTGATGTAGAGTTGCAAAATTAAGATGCTGTCAACTTTGTGCCATTTTTTGGACCATCCTGTATATGTGCTCGAAAAGAGTGTACCGTAGTAGAACGTGAATGTAATATCTGGTGTGGTGTTTAGATGCAGATTCACACGTGGAGCTTCAGTTCACGCAGATGGACTCCGGGAATCCTGACAAAGTCTTTGGCCTCTCGCTAAAATTCCGTCCCGACAAATCCTTCTCCAGTGAGTTATGCGCAGTAACAACATTCAGTTTGCAGCATGGTTGCTTATTTTTTCTGTGCTCTCGGCAAGTTTTTTTCCGGTTTCTGGTTTTCTTCCAAGACTGTACCATATTGAAATCTGGTACGTCCATAGTTTATTAAATATGTCACTGAATCCATTGTTGTCCTTTACCTCGTATGGCACTAGCCGTGTCAGCAAAAGATGTCAGCACTTGCATGCTTTTTTTCGGCATGATGGACCACAGTAAATGAGAGCACTTAGCCTGTTATCTGCCATTATTTGCCTCGGGTTCATTCGTGACATATGGCAAGGTGTTTAATAGAAAAAAAACAACCCCTTTTTCATTTCTATATATTTCACTCATGTCAGTGTTACATCACGACTAGCAAAGAATATTTAATCAACTGCCATATTTTGTTGAAATACTTTAGATTAGTATTTCTTCAGCTACAACTAATAAACATTTCATGTAAATTGGTCATCAGTTGAGTGAATTATGAAAGAAAGAAAAGGGGTTATTTTTTATGAAACACCTTGTATGTATATATGTGTGTTTTTATTAGCACTGTCGAAGTGTTGATATTTTCAACAGTGATAATGCATACGCTTATGTGTTAATTTGTTAATTAACACATCATTATATTGATGATATTGTACTGGACTAAATCAACATGGTTGACTGGAATGACAACCTATGAACACGTGGCTGTGTTGCAGGATGGTGACAGTAGTGATGGAATGGCAGCAAAACAATTTTTATTTACTTCATTATCATTTGATCTTCAAATATCTGCAGTTTAATGGAATGTCTGAACTCTTGCTTTACAGAATTTAGTAAATTTACATATGTGAATTAATTTTTTAACGCATTAACTATTGCGTTAATTTGACAGCTCTAGTTTTTACACGTGACTGCAGCTACTGCTGTGGCACGTCTTAGTCATCGCAATTCTGTCCGTCCGTCTGTCCATCACACGGATGGATCAGTCAAAAACGGTGCAAGCTAGGATCACCAAATCTTCACCATCGGCTGCCTGGAAGACTCTAGTTTCAGAAACTGTAAAGCTTTTCCATAAATTCGAAAGGGTCACCTCGAACGAGGGCACTAAATGAGAGGGGGGTAGGCAAAATTTGCGATTTTAGCCAATCGGTTGCTGTATCTCAGTAATGGTGCGAGATTAAGCCTGGGTTACTATTAATCACTAATAGAAAGTCGTACACTGGCTCTCGATTGACGCCGAATTCAGTGTCCTTGAATGACCTTGAACGCCAAAATAGGGTGTTTTATGGATTTTTTGGAAGATTCTAGTTTCAGGATCCGTAAAGCTTTTCCATAAATTTGAAGGGGGTCACCCCGAGTGAGGGCGCTAAATGAGACGGCCCAGAGGGGTTGGGAAGAATTTGTGATTTTCTGCCAATAAGTCACCATATTTTAGAAAGGATGCGCAATAGGGTCCAGTTTACTATTAATCACTAATAGGAAGTCGTACACTGGCTCTCGATTAGCATTGAATGCAATGACCTTGGATGATCCTGAACACCAAAATACGGGTTTTATTGACTTTTTGGTGATTTCGGGCTGCAACACACAATTCAGGAGCGAATAGTGTTGAAATCACTACAGATAGCCAGTACAACCAGCACATGAGATTTTCGACATTAAATGTAGATTTAAACGGTCCAAGCCTCGACCCCGTAGGTTCAAAGTGGCTTTCGCACGAGGGCATCAAAGATGGGTACCCCCTAAAAAGTCGTTGTTTTACTTCTATCAGTTGCACGAGGCCGGTCACGCCCTTTGACGAGTATAAATGAAACGCCATATATACTAGCCTTGATAATCATCATGTCGAATGTCAACTGCTGGGATCCTTGAGCTTATATTTCGTTTGCACCCAACCTTCAAACATGCACTGCTGTCACACGTTCCTCTTTGCGTTAGCTTGATTTTCTTGTTATCGGTTGATTTTTGTTGGTTAGTTGATTGATGGAAGCCTAAAGGGTTTATGATGTGTGTATGTGCAGTAACAGATTGTCAGCCAATGATCGGTGACCTAGATGTGTTACTGGGTCACCTACAGAAGACCAATGACTGGAACCGATTCATTGTCTCAGTACAACAGCGATTTACACGGCTCATCTGATTGGACGATATGATGTAAGGAACTAGATGATTGGCTGTATACTTTGTAGTGTTTTATACAGCTCGTCTGATTCGACGATCTGATGTTAGGGGCACCGTGATTGGCTCTAAATATTGCAGTGTTTCATACGGTTTATCCGATTGGACAATATGATGTAAGGAGCTCTGTGATTGGCTCCAAACTGCTCGTCTAACTGTGCTAGGATTTGACTGGATGATGGGACATTGTCAGGAGCACCGTGATTGGCTGCAAATGATACGCTGCACTTTGGCTCTGTCTGATAGGTTGTGAATCATGGGAGTTGGAACAGGGGGAGCAGAGGGAGCAGCTGCTCCCCCAACTTTTGGCACGGGAGAGCAGGCCATAGCTCTTGCTCCCCCAAAAGTTTGAGCCTTCTGCACTGCAATGTTAGACTGAGTCGAATCAACTTAGACATCTTAGAGTTTTGCCGCTCTGTGGGACGTTCAAGAACCAAAAAGCTTTTAGCTTCAGGGGGGCTTCGCCCCCCTGACCCCCACCAAGGGCTCTGCCCCTGGACCCCGCTGGGGGCTCCGCCCCCAGACCCCTGTTATAGGCTCGCGCTCCACGTGCTCGCCATGGCCCCAGACACTGCTTGCTCCCCCAACTTTCAAATACTTCCAACGCCCATGCCGTGAATAGCGTTCTTCGTCTGCATTGTACATTTTTAAAAATTGTGGAGTTGTCAGCAGTGGCATTATGGGTTGAAAAAGTTTGAGGGCCAGAAAGTTGTCTGGAGTTAATGTGGGGCACATTTACTTGTGTTGAGTGGCAGCTAAGTGTGATCCCCTATGGCAGGTGACACTCCGTAGCTCTGAGATGGGTTTTCTGTTAAGAGCCGTATGCTATCTTTAGGCTATCTTTTCCTTTATCTTTGAATATTCCTGAGGTCGTCCTTGAATTGGCTTCACCTGAACTCATTGGTGTAAAGCGGAAAAGTCTTGCTGGAATTTTTGCACATTTTGTAATCTGTTTCGGAACTGTATGCGTAAAATGCCGAAAAGATTATTGCACTGCACATTGAAAAGTATTGCAAATTTGTAATAATTTCAATTGAAGAAACTGTTTTGTGATAAAATTAGCCTGCAAACAGTTGCAGAGAGAGACGCAGAAAACATATTTTAATGCGGAAGAAACTGTGAGCCTTCTACACTGTGTCGGGTAAAAAAACTAATCCCCTACACATCGTGCAATTTAAAAATGTTAAAGATGAATTAATCTGAATAAGGTTTTGTACATTTAATCCCCAATAAATTCCTGAAGCGATTGCCAAATTTCATTAAAAAATATTATTTCTTACCAAAGTTATTAAATGTTGAATATCGATAACAAAATATCTCCGTTGCCAATGCGGCGTTATGCAAGTAAACCCCTCTGTTAATTTACATTTGCGTAACTCCAACAAACAACAGCTGATTCTAACATAGTTTTACACCAGCAATGCGCCATTTATTGGCAGTCAAACTGCCAAATTTCAGTTAAATCGGCCTAAGCAAACAATAGCTACAGTGGCCTTTGTGTGGTCGCCACAAAACACTTCAGTTTCAGGTCTTCGTGGATAACGTTAGACGCAAAGACTTGAAATTGACTTGTTTGCTTCGGTAGATTTTACTGAAATTCAATACTTTGACTGCCAACAGATGATGCGCTGTTGATGTAGAACTTTGTTAGGATCAGTTGTTGTTTGTTGGAGTTACGCAATTGTACAGTAACAGAAGGGTTAACTTGTGTAACGCCATACTGGTAACAGAGATATTTTGTTATTGATATTCAACAGTTAATAACTCTGTTAAGAAAAAATATTTTTCAATGAAATTTTGCGGTCACTTCATGAATTTATTGGGGATTAAGTGTACGAAACTTTTTTCAGATTCATTCAGATTTGCTATTTTTATTGCTTGATGTCTAGGGGATTAGTTTTTTTACCGGACCCAGTGTAGTACATATATTTTTGTCATGTTCTCTTGGCGAATAGAATACAAATATCTCGAACCTGAGAATCTCTTAGAAAAAGCAAAAAATCTTTTAATCCTTTTCAGTGTATCAATCCACCAAGTCTTTTTAGGCATCACCCTATAACCTCCATTATCATACATCGCTTTAATTGTCACTATATACTACAGTTACTACATGAGGGGAGAATGGCAAAATATCGTATCTGTGGTTGCATATTGACGTATATGACGTATCTTTGTAATTCTGTGTGTATGATATGTTTTTAGTTACTGTCCGTTGCTTTGTTGTAAAAAATATAAAATAGTTTGTTGACCACGTGTTGTATAATAATGAGTTCTGTAGCGTAACTGGCCTGAATTGTTTCAGGATTCATAACTAATTAGGTATCATAAAAACAAACGTTTTTTGATATCTTTCTGCAGCATTTTTTTAAAAAATCGGTCGGTATTTGGCGAAGATACGGACAAAAGTTTGGTGGCACGTTTTTAGTGGCTCACCATGTAGAATTATCTATTGTGATGTAAAGCAAGTCATCAGCTGCACATTACAGCCACCATCACCAGCGTCTGAAAGGAATTAACATCCCAGCGACGCCATCTATTGACTGAATAGAACATGAAAACAATGAGGCATGGCTGATAATGTGCCAACTCCATTCCTTTGATTAGTTTTGACTTTTCAACTTGTAGTACTACAGCTTGTACAGCCATTTGTCCCCCGCCCGTATAAATTTTGAGCTGTAGGAAAATTGCTGGAAAATTTTCTTCTTGTCCGAAAGTTTTTGTGCAAGAAATGCAAAATATGGGGCCAAAAACCCACGTTTGGGGGGAATTTAGGGGCAAGATTGGGATTTTGAGCACCCACAGTCTCCTCTGTCAGAATTGTGCAGCTGTCTTGTCGGAAGTTTGCAGTGTCTAGCGCAGAACGACCGAAATTGGTGTGAATGTTTCCCCCCAGAGCAGGACTAACCGGTGTGCTGATAATATTCTGTTCAAAAATGTTAGGGTTAGAGACTACAGTTGTGCAGCTGTAGGTGGAAGGCCGCATAATAAGTCGTCACTGGACAGGGCTCGATTTATCTGGAGTGGGGAAGGTTGCGGCGTGGGTTCAACCCCTGGTTGGAAACAGTCTCGACCCCAGCTGGAGAAAGTCTCTAACAAGAAATCTAAGCGAATGCTCATGATACGCGCGACAGCCTAAAGCAGTTTCTGTTCGCAGGTTGTCTTGGTCTGTCTCTAGCCATCTAAGCATCTAAGCAGCATCTAAGGCGCCTCAGTGTGCGATCACCCCCCTCCCCCCAGTTAAAATTGACAAATCGTGCGCTGCAGGGCAAATGTGCGTGCCAACGTAGTGTTCTAGTTTTCACTTTAAATCAAAGTAGCTTAAGAGGAGTTTGGAGGGGGTGGGCGAGACCGGGCATCAGAGTCGTGGCTTTGTGAGAATCCAGGTGAAATTGTACTCGTCCGGGAGTCCGATGGGCTTCTCCATCGGATAGTT
>Ga0209367_1002471_pt1 | contig 24441 bp, 15 predicted proteins | sample WorMetLIZISLAND2_FD_187412 | JGI IMG/M metagenome (GOLD analysis project Ga0209367, IMG submission 187412) | Marine gutless worms symbiont microbial communities from Max Planck institute for Marine Microbiology, Germany - Olavius geniculatus... ... | reverse complement strand
CAACCTAGGGCCGCGTCAAGTGCCAAAGTTTCGTTGGGCTACACCCCCTAACTCCCAAGTTATAAGAGCTCATTTATTGCAATTTAAGCCAATTTTTGACCCCCCTTTGAAAAAAGTTGTAAAGAGGCCGCCGTCCCCAGTGGGGGGAGCGCTAGTAAGAGTTGGTCATTCTCTAGCGCGTGTAAAAATTTGGGGGCGCAGCACCGCCTAGGGGCCGAAATATGTTCTTCCGAAAAATGCGCTTTAAGTAGGTACGATTTCACATCGAGATCTCCAAGGTCACAGGACCAAACTTCACTGGACTTGTTTCGCCTAACGCAGGAGGAATCGTGGTAGACGGAATAAAAATCCGATTTTGAACATCGTCATCCGTTTCGGAGATATTCACCGCCGAACTTCGAAGTCGTCCGAAATCGGGCCAAATTTTGCATGTTTTTCGCCCCCGAAATGTTTTTAGGGTGCGCCCCCAAAAATTTTGGAGCGGCATTATAAAATTCGGCCTAGTACTAACCATCATGCAAAATTTCAAGCCAGTCAGCCCACGCATCTCGGAGATCTCATGCTCGGAAAAAAAAAACTAGAAATTTGGGGCAAAGCCCAACGTGAGTCCGCCCGGCGCCCTAAGTCCGACTGGGCGAAATTGAAAGGGGGGGTAAAGAGAGGGGAGAATTTCCCCGGCATCAAAGTCACGTGGCCCGAACTCAAATGCATTGGTATACGCCGAACACGCTTTGTCGACTTAGGGTAGGTCAATATTAACGCTTATAACTTTGTTTGTAGTGGACAGAATTTCACATCATATCTTCATCAGCTCCAGAGATATTTGCGCTCAAACTCGAAAGTTGTCATAAATCGCACCGATTATTGAACGAATTTTGCCCTCCCAAATTTTAAGGGGGGTGGTGCCCCCAAAATTTATACTTGCGTTAACACCCCAACTCAGAGCCGCGTCAAATGCCAAAGTTTCGTCAGGCTACACCACCTAACTCTGAAGTTATAAGCGCTATCGATATCTTTATCCAGTTTAAAGATATTTGCGGTCAAACTCGAAAGTTGTCGTAAAACGTACTAAATTTTGGACGTTTTTTGCCCTCCCAAATTTTAAGGGGGGCAGTGCCCCCAAATTTCGTACTTGTGTTAACACCCCAACCTAGAGCCACGTCAAGTGCCAAAGTTTCGTCGAGCTACACCCCCTAACTCCAAAGTTATAAGCGTTAGTTTATTGCATTTTAAGCCAATTTTTGACCCCCCTTTGAAAAAAGTTGTAAGGGGGGCTGCCATCCCCGGTGGGGGGTGCGCTAGTAAGACTTGGTGATTCTATAGCGCATGTAAAAATTTGGGGGCGCAGCACCCCCTAGGGGCCGAAATATGGTCTTCCGAAAATTGCACTTTAAGGGGGTACGATTTCACATCTAAATCTCCAAGGTCACTGGACCAAACTTCACCGGACTTGTTTTGCCTAACGCAGGAGGAATCGCCATACACGGAATGACTATCCGATTTTGAATATCTTCATTCGTTTCGGACATATTCACCGCCGAACTTCAAAGTCATCCGAAATCAGGCTAAATTTTGCATGTTTTTCGCCCCCGAAATTTTTTTGGGGTGCGCCCCCCCGAAATTTTGGACCGGCATTATAAACTTCAGCCTGGTACTGACCATCATGCAAAATTTCAAGCCGGTCGGCCCACGCATCTCGGAGATCTCATGCTCAAAAAAAAAATAAACATCATGCGTAAAACTTAAGTCCGGTCCGCAAGCTATCGCTTTCGGGCAGACTAAAAAAAAACATCATGCGTAAAACATAAGTCCTTCCGAAAACTATCGTTTTCGGGCGGACTAATGAAAAGGATGGGGGAGAGGACTGGACTCAATCTCATGCATTTCAATTTCCGGACCTCAGCAGCTACGTGCATGTCGTTGGCCTCAAGAACTCTAACTCAAAAATTTTTACAATATCTCAAACTCAGCTAGTCATCAAAAATATGCAAAATGCAAAATATATGTTTATTTACCTATTTACGTAATATAACTAACCTCTGCATCCGGATTATCGCTCTGCTCAGTACTGGTCCTCTGACCTTGTCTCCGGGCTTTTAGTCGCTCCTTTAGTGTATCCCTAAAAATAAAACATAACGTGATTGTAACACAGATACACATCACAAGATGAGCAGTTCCTTGTCCCTTGACAACTAACAATAAAACAAAATCAAAAAAATGTTTAGACTAACATAACGGTACACCATCAAAAATGTTTTCAACCACCTCAGCTTGTTAAGAAATTTATAATGCTAATTAATCAAAGTATCACATTAGTACAACTGTGATCAGAAAACTGATTTGTTGAAGAAATATTTGATTTTGATTTTTAATCTAAAAACCACAAACTGTGGCTTGATTTCATACTTTCGATCTTGGGCTTATCTCGAACTTACTAGAGCAGTCAAATCATTAAAATTTTTTAACATGTTAAGGTGCATTGCATTAATTTTCTAATACATGTGTTGATGTGTTAATAATGCATCATTAATATTGCTGATATTGTAGGTAAACTACATCAAGAGGGTGACTGGAATGACAATCAACGAACTCGTGGCTGTGTCGCAGGACCATAACTGTGACGGAATGACAACAAAACAATTTTGATTACTTGAATATTATTTGATCGTCAAATAAATATAGTTTAATACAATATTGGAACTCCTGATTCACAAAATTAAGTAAATTTACATATGTGCATTAATTCGTTTAATGCATGTGAATTTTTTAACGCACGTTAATTCTTTAACATGTTAAGTTAACGCGTTAATGTTACAGCTCTAAAATTTATTCATATAACGGACACACTGAAATATCTATTCAAACATATCCACTAAACTAATAAGATGCACAAAAAATCTACTTACTGGCCAGTCTTCATCATAATAAGATCTAAAGTATTTGGTCTTGGTATCGAGCGCTGCGTATTGCAGTTTCGATCTTGTTCGCATCACTGCACTAACACAGTGTCAGAGAAACAAAATATCACCAATTCTCGGCAAATGTACCAACCTTGAAGCCATGCTACCGATGAATCTCTAGGAAGTTGAACAGTAAATGCATCACCAAATTCCAGTTTCCGAGAAGATAGCGTGAGCGACTCAGTGCGTGCGTCACAGCATCGCCACGTGCGTCAGTGTCAATCATTTAATAAAATCCTTCACTTTCATCTGTATAGAAGCTCAGCTAATTTAGCTATAGAGAAGCTTCTATTTTTGTTCCCGGCAAGAAAACAGCAGGTACGAAACTACGGACGCCACTACATCACCAAGTCGCCATTGAGGTGCCCATTTAGTGATGTGCGATATTCGATTTTTTTTATAACATCTATTCTCTAAACACATCTGTCTTATCAAAAAAATGCAAAACATGTATAAAAAATTAAAGCGGTCAATACCAGCGGGTGACAAATTATAGTAATGTATATAAACGTAATAAAAACGTAAGAAAGATATATAGCAAAGGCAGTCAACTTGCACATTTTTGTATGTTGGGCTATTTTTGTGCTATCGATAACGCGGCATGTGCCGTATCACTCGTATGGTTTTATTTACTTTGTTATTGTTGATGTTTATCAGTTTATTGTATGTATATGTATGTGAATTTATAATCTAATTTTTGCTGTCGTTTTTTATTCTACTAGCAGTGTGCCGTGTTTGGCATGGATGTGCACATTCAGCTCATAAACGTAATTTCTGCTCAAGTATTTAGTTATTCTGGACGCCATGTAAATGCATATAGAACGACTGCCCAGTTGGCGACCCAACCAATATGATACCGTTTTGGATTCCACTTTGTGCAATATGTTGTGGCTTAGTGGTAACTGTACCCAGTCAAAGTATTGGCACATTATCGCAAAGCTTTAATTTATGGTAGTAAAACGTGAACTGTGTTTTGTGCAGAATGAATTGTGCTGATGATGTTCTCAAAATGACGATCAGTGAAATTGGTGTTCGCAGTCGTTTCCTGTTAGTTTGGAGCAACGTGTGCATCTTGTTGACTGCTTCTCAGCACGTCCATTGAAATAATCAGACCACACATTGTGTATTTAGTGCTGAGGCTGTATGTAACAGATGCTTTATGTTGCGAGCCTGGCGGCATGTGGTGTTGGCACGGCGTCTCACCAGATGTCGGCTGGATTCTGGTTTGGACAGCGTTGACAGCGATGCAGATGTTTATTCTATCGTGGAATTGCTGGACGATCATCAACTTGAGATGCTTGTCACTGCTGTCGAAGCTGCCGGTTCCAGTGGCCACGTTGGTGAATGTGTCATGGTGGACAATTCTGCCGGACATTTTGCGCCTCACGTGATATGCTGTCGATTGTGGCGATGGCCTTTGCTTCATAATAGTGGAGACATAAGGTGTGTGCCATGGTGTCAAAGCAAACATAGAACTGGTGGGGTGTTGGAAAGCAGTCAGGCCATTTGTTGTCATCCATATCACTGGAGTCGTCAGCTTTTCCCACTCCCAGGTGATATCATATACTTCAGATGCAGATGCATCTGTGCCATTTGCTATCATTGCTCTGGTGATGTTCATTTGTATTCCCCTGTTTTTGAAATTTAATACAATTTTTGTGACTCAGTGCTGTTAGTTTGCTCTAGAATCTATACAGTGTAATGTAGTGAGAAAATTATAATCAATCAGTTTAGTTAGTTCAGAGTTGAGTCACTCACACATCACAAAGCATCAGCTCGGCAGTCAGTTGTGATTAAAACTCTAGAGCTGTTGAAGAGAGAACTATGACATGCCCTTAAAAACTGATGAATAGCCAGCTTAGTCAAATTTGTTAACAGCATACTGTGTTACTGCATGAAACTGAACGTAACATAATGGACTGATAACTGAAAGAGAATGATTGTGAATATTGGTATCTATTGAGTAATTTAAGTTATCCTATAATGTGGTGTAATGTATTTTTTCTGCAGTGTTCTCTTGTTGCCAGACAGTTGTATTTTATGATATTATGGTACACTTTGCAGCGACTGAAGGTAGACTGATGTGGAATGGTACATCTGCAAACTGTCATCACATTTTAATCACAACTGATTGCCGAGCTGAGGCTCTGTGATGTGTGAGTGATTTAATTCTGAATTAACTGGACTGATTGATAATTTACTGTGACATGTTGTACGTGTTGTAGCTCACATGGATTTACCTTTTACGGAGTCTCCACCACCCCCATATGTGTCGCCTGCATCTTCAGAAAAACAACTTTCCGAAAGTTTTGCTGCAGGTGGGCAAAGCCATGTGATAAGTATCTGCATTTTTGATATTACTTTTCTTACCATTGTTTTTGCTTTATAGTGCAATAATTATATCACATTTCAGTAGTGTCATTAGTTTATAAACACTTGGTGCTTTCATAACAGAACTGAACCTTAAGTTATAATAGTGGCAACAACAGTTGATGCTGTTCCTGTGTAACTTTGTACCTTTATATTTTTCTTAAAATTTTCTGTGTCAACGTTGCAAACTAAATTTCAACATTTATTACCATTTTTCATTAAATTTTGAAGTAAATTTTCCATATCTTTTAATGAGAAATCTTTGTATGGTAAATGCTTTATCCATTTTTGTTTCCATCTATTAACACTGTAGTATCGTGTTTTTCATGTGAAAGTCACCTGAAGTATTGAATATTTGCTGTGTTGGTGTGCGCCAGATCTTAGCGATGACTTGTCGGTGTCTTATGTCGATGAATTGTGCGATGGGAAGGATGGCTCCGCGTGGTGTCACGTATCCTACTGGGAGCTGAGGCATCGCGTGGGCCAGCAGGTGTCAGTTGTGAACAACTGGATACATGTTTGTCAGGATCTGCCTTTGGGCGGTGATGGAGTGTCACTGTCGACACTGCAGAAACAGGTGTCGCACGATCTGCCGGTTTACTTTCGCAAACTGTCAGACAGCGACCAGATGGCTGTAAACAGGACACGAACTAAGATTGGTCGAGGAGTCGTGTTAAGTCGTGAATCGGGAAGCATGTGGTTATACAACTGCTCCAAGCACCCCATCTTCGTTCGATCGCCAACATTTTTGCCACCGCCTCATTCGCCGTGTTCACCGTTGGTGCAGAGACTGCCCCCCGCTCACTGTCTATGTGCATTCGATGGAGACCTGATTGTGAAGCTGGCAGTGGGCGAACTGTCATGTGGTCACTATTCAATACAGGTCAGCTTTGCTAAGGGCTGGGGCGTTGACTACTCGCGGCAGGTCGTTACGGCTTGTCCATGCTGGATAGAAGTACACATTTCACATCCTCACCACCACAGCCCAGTCACATAACATGATGTGGATTCATGTACATTCTGTGTAATTGGTTCTGAATACAGGTTGTGTTGACAGTTGAGCTGCCGTTTGGCAGGATTTGGGTTAGTCATTCTGCCGAGCTGCCAAAAACCTGTTTTAGGTGACTAAGCCATTCTTGTTCAATGCTAAACTAACTCCTAACCCTAACCCTAACTCTGTTCCAAAATCCTAACCCTATTTCTTACCGTGACGGCCTTTCAATGCATCAGATCTTCAGAATGGCGGGTGACAATGTTTGACTGTTTACGTCCACTCACACAACTATTTTAAGTGCCTTGAGCAGTAGTGTGTTTTTCTTGTGCATTTGTATGTGTACTTTTCATATGCTGAACGTCTGTACAATTAGTGTGTCTGTTGCCTCTACAGAGCTTCAGTAAAATTTGCAAGTGACAAGCACATTAATGTTATTTCGTGAATATAATGTTTGTTAACAGTTGAAAACATTTTCCAACCTTAAATTATTGTATAACAGAATTCTGTGATAGAACCTGAGAGCTATAACAGGAAAGTCTGTGGCCTTACACATGTATAGATAGCGTATTACTAACTGTTGCTAATAATTAATTTGTCTGAGATGCTGCATTAAATTTGTGGTTCTCTGTATAAAGCCAGTGTATGTAAATTTAGGTTTATTGGCAGATTACTTTTCAAACATTGTTTTTTCTAATTTTTGCACTCATTGGGAGTATTTTTTGCTGTGGCCTGGACAGTTTATTTGGCTGTTGAAACATGTGATCACTGTACAGTGCTTGGTTGGGTTAAACAAACCATAAAGTTTGGGTCGACTATCGGCTAATGATTAATGGACAAGTACTATAGTACAGCTCAAGATAGCACTGTATTATGGTAACAAGTATGAGGCAATGTGGCCTAATTTATGTCTTTTTCTTTTGCTGTTCACATCATAGTGCATCATCGATGAAAAGTGTATTACCGTAGACTAGATTTGCATTTGCTGTAGTTATCAGGAAAGAGTACATTCTAGGTCATAGTATCAATTCTTCAATGTGTGCGTTGGATTGTCTTTGCACAATGCTAATTTGTTGTGAAGATCAGTGGCGGATCCAGAAATTCGGAATAGGAGGGGGGTGGAACGGTAGGGAGTGGGTTCTGAGAAAGGGGCTGTGCTTCCTCCAGAAATGTTTTTGAAAAATTTATGCAAACATAGTGCATTTTCATGCAAAATTTTGACATGTTTTAAGATGCATCCATTCAATAGGGTGGGGGCCACCTTCCTCTCTTCCCTTCTTGGATCCGCCACTGGTAAAGATGTAAACAGATATTCCACATGACTGTCAAAATACCAAAACCACTATTCGTTTAGGAATAAAACTAGCATGCAGTTCATGTTTTGTACACCAGTTGCTGGTGCCAAAAACTTTCAGAGTTTGGCAGTGCTGCGATTGAGGTGTTGCTGTTGTTGTTGTTGTTGTGTATTATTGCTAGCATCTAGACTGAGAGTTTGTAGCACGGGGCATCATTTGTGATTGCAATCTTGGAATTCAATTCACAATCCTGAGATTGAGAACTGTGTAATCCTGAAATTCCATTTTCACATTGAGCTTACAGATTAGCCACTGTTTTAGTGTTCCTAATAGACTTATTTCATGTATATGATGTAGTAGGCCCCTATGGAAGATATATCTGAACTGCTGGGAGTGACTGTGACTGTCGGAATAAAACTTACAATGTGCAACAAGGAGTAGGATTCTACGACACATGAATTATTTGGTAAATTAGACAACTAGAATTGGAATTGTTACTTGTATCATTCAGCCTCCAAAAAGTGCTATTTTAACCCATTTTTGTAATCTAGAAATCCTGTGATTGAGATGCCACCAATCCCGGGATTTGGGATTGGTAAAAACAGCTGGGATCCCAGGATTGCGAACACTTGGCATCCTGATGAGCCATTATTGGACTGCATTAGCCGTCATGTCTTGTGTGTTGTGCCTTTCTGTGCCAGTCAGCTCTATAGAGTTTCAGCACAGTGAGAAATAATATCATCCATTCCTTGTGTTTATCTTGCGCATAACTGGCAGTGTATTTACAAAAAGTGCTTGGTTTGTTATCTTTTAATTTACGTATTTAGCTGACTGTTCTTTCGTAACATGAATATAGTTGATATGCTATAGTTGGCTGGCTGGTGTTGTAGGTTTATTGTTTGAGTGTGGGAGAAGCAAATTTACAGTGATTTTTATTGCTCTTATTATCTTGGTAACGTGCATCTCACTGTGCTAATGCATATTGGTTATTTTTGTGCGTCACGTTTTGTCTCGATATTTTCAAACAATATTTGCAGTGATTACTATTTTCCCGAAACTCGGTTCTTTATTTGAATCACACCACTTGGTCCAATCCCATGATCCAGGATTAGGAAATTTGTAATCCCAACATCCCATTTTGGGGCACACAGATTGATCCTTATTTTGTTATCCATAATAGACATGTTTCATGCATAGTATGTAGTAGGCAAAACTGTAGGGAGTGACTGATGGTCAAAATACAAATTATAGTGCACAGCAAAGAGTAGTACTCTAACAACATGAAATATTTTATTCATTAGAATGCTAGAACTGTTATTGGTATACCAGGATTGGGAAGCCACCATCTCTTGATTCAGAAATTGTGATTGGTGAAAATGTCTGGGATTTGTGATTGCGGGATTGCAATTACTAACTGTGGCTTAAGTCGATATAGCAAAATATTTTGATCGATTTTTTAAGTAAACAACGCCTGAAAAATCTATTCGGGTCCGCTATTCCGAAAGTCTACAATTTCCACTAACCCAAAGGCTGACCCTAACCTTTACCCAAACCCTAGCACTGTGGCGCGTATGTGCACAATAGATTTTCGGAATAGTGGACCGTCGGAATAGAGGGCCGGTGTCGTGGAAAATTTGTTGCACCTAGAAAATTCCTCCCACCTTCATATTTTCATGATGTAACTAACCCAAGCCCTAATCTTAACCTTAACCCGTACTGCTGCATGTGGGAATTATTTTCCGGTATGACGAATTTTCCACTACACCGGTACAGAAAAATCCAACTGGAATCTTGATAATTGCTGCAGTCTGCTGACGGTGATTTTCTGACTTTAAAACTGAAAAATGTCACCTCACTATTCTAAATTTTTTAATGTTGGAAGAAATAAGTAGTCTTTGGTGTAATGTAAACATAAACAAAAACAACGTTGCTGTGTTACGTAATAAATAGTGTGTAATGGTTGATTTGTAGCGGATTTTGCGCATACAGACAACAATGGCAGAAAACTTTAATGGTAAACGTCCTGCTATGTTGGTCTTGCAATTATTAGCGTCGCCATGGGGAGGGAAAAGTAGGTGCCGCTGCTCCAGAGGCAAAACGCCCCGAGACTCAGTCCTGAAGTTTGCGACCCAAATACGTTCGCAAATCGTCAGCTCTGATGATTTGCATGCATGAAGTCACCAAACAACGGATGTCATGTGTACTATCACTAACAGTTGTGGCAATGGGCCATGCTAAACTATGCATGCAAGGCTGGCGAGGTTTGCAAGGCGGGCGACAGTTATGCAGCTACATTGTGACAATGCCAGCAGCTGATAAGTAGACAGCAGTTATGTCAGTAGCAAAGTCTTGCTGCAGACAGACAGCTAGCGTTGCTGAAGATAAATCCTGGCAAAATACGAGTAAGATAAATTCACAACGTAATTTCGTTACTGCCGGCGACAGTCACAGGGACTGACAGGGTGTCTCGCAAACCTGGACAAAGAAAATACCCAAAAATTGATGCTAACCACTCTCATTTATGATTACCTAACTGCTGTTGTCATCTTTGCCACTGCACCCACCGTAAGAACAGCTGTAAAGCCGCCGCCAGCCGTTGTCTGCCATGCCAGCCTCTCAAGCATAGTTTAGCAAATGTGCCAGTGGCAATAGCATCCTGTTGAAAACGTCGCCGATGCCTGGCAGTAGTGAATGTCAGCAGCATAAATTTGTCAATAGTGTTTAACTTACGGGGGCTTCAGCTTCACACCTGGAAGGTTCTGACTTTTGTCTTTGGAGTATGGTCAAGCTTCAACAAGTTAAGACTTGATCCAGACCAATGGTTGAGATGTCGTGTGCTGGCAGTACTGAGTTACTAGTTAATATAATACCTTGGTCATTTAATACTGCACTGTATACCATTTTTTCTAGTGAAACAGTCTTGAGGGTAATTTTTTACATAAGACTTCTCTTAACCTTTTAAAAAAGATTTTTTGTACTGTCTAGTACATTTGGCTTGGTGTTGTATTGTTAGTGCTAAGTGCTTGGTTGTGCCTGGCCAGTTAGTACTAACTTAGTACATAGATTGGGTGGTTTTGATGACCGTCTATGAGCTGTAAATTATCTTGGTATATTTACCCTGACAATTCAATATATACTAGATATAACTGGGCCATTGGGGCCAATTTACACCATGTGATGCACTAGACCTGTATCCACTGTCTGTAGTGTCCCATTGTGAACTGGTGTTTTGCTGCAGGCTAAGGTGATGGACTGAACTTGGATTTGGATGATAATATCCAAACTTCTGCTAGATATTGTGGCTGTGGAGTGTGCAGTGCTGTGCACACCTATGGACCCAATATAGCTACCTTCATATTTGCCTTGTGTCTCAGGAAGAACTTTGTTTACATTGTGTTAGTTAGTTAATTATTTGTTGTTTTTGTGCAGTTACTTCCATTGGCAAGGCAGATATTAATATTGAGACCCATGTATTTGTTGTCCCCAAGAAGGAAATCACGTCACCTGCTGATGTTGCCTCAAAATGGGAAAAGTCTGAGGTAAATTTCAGCGCAGCTTATATCTAGGTTTTTGTGGTATATATAGATTTTTGTTATATATAAGTTGTTATAATAAGTATGTTTGTTTCTCAGCTATCAGACTTGTCACAAAATTTAGTGTACTGTGTAGTCTGAATATAATTAATTGTCTTATGCTAATTTTAGGCCTACCGAGACATTCTGGGATTCATTTGTGCGGTAAATGAAGCTGTGAAGAATAAAAAACTAACAGACCCATGCCACATGACACAGGTAAATCAGTCATCCAGTGTCAGTACATTGTTTATTAATGTGTATTTGTTCAAGGTTTATTACAGATGCCCAGCACTTAAATTTTTGTTACGGTCCATTGCTAGTACATTGTGTGGCGGTAATGAGCGAGACTGGTGACTGAAAGGTCCCAGGATCGGCTGCGAGTCGTGGCACTGTCAGGTAACAATCTTGGGCAAGTTGTTCACACACGTGCCTCTGTTCACCAAGCAGTATGATTTGGTACCAGTGGTCAAAGGGCGGTGACGCTCCGCAACTGAGGAAGGTAACTGTAGGTCTGGTGTCACACTGGCGATGTGTCATGGACTTAAGTGGTTTATCTACCTATGGGCTCAAAGGCCTAAGAAAGGGAGATGAGCACTCCACCTACGCCCTTTGGACTATGGCACCTTTACTTTTATAGTGGTCTTTTGTTTATGCCTCTACAGAATGCATAGTGGACCGTTTCTTAAATCCAGTGAAAAGAACAGTTGATCTTTTTCAGTTATTAATGCTCGCTCTGTATGCTGGTTCAGTGGCATGAAAGGGATAAAGGTTAAAGGTGGTGATATAGCTTTTAATGGGAAACCCATCTCAGAGCTACGGAACGTCACCTGCCGTATGGGATTACACAGTGTTACCTGCCACCTGACACAGATGAACGTGCCCCACCTTAATCCCAGCCGGATTAAGGTGGGGCAGGCTGGTACTCGATTTACCTACCCTGGAGGGATGGAAAGCTGCGTTGACCTAGGCAGCTGGTTACATACTGAGATGGTTTACCTGCCTGCAGGCAGTCACCCATCACAGTACTAACCCAGCCTGGCATAGAGTAATGTCATTGATCGGATGAAACGTGTTACCGCTACTCCAAGCCACCAACCCAAGACTATTTTACTGATTATTGACTAGAAAGCAGTGCAGCCCAAGTGTTCTGCACTTACAAGTTCATAGTTTGTTATTGACAGATTAATAAAGAATGGATTGGATGTTTATTGTAGTAATTAAACATGACCATCCCCCTTGTTATGCTGTACAAGGTTTTATGTTAAATGCTATTAGTAAATGGTGATCTCTGTGCGTTGCATTTGTGATAACAAATGCCACTAATATTGTTGCAGTTTGTCATCAGTGTTGTTTTGTTTATAAAATTTTGGTGTATATGTATGCCAGGTAATGGAAAATCTACTGAACTTTCTGGACACCATGAGGAAATGGATTTCAGAAATTCCTCCGATTGACCAGCCTCAGCGTTTCGGCAATAAAGCCTATTGTACATGGTTTCAACGAGTGCAAGATGTGCGTTTATTTTCAGGCGTTTAGTAATAAAAAGAAAAGCGTCTCTTATGAAATATATATATATGTATAACTGTATATTTTACTTTTGTCTCAGATTAAAGTTAATTGCTTTTAGTTGTTAATTGTTGTAGAGCAAATAAATGTTTACTGAAACGTACTTTGTAATGCTGCATTTCTATTTATTGTTAGTTGTAGATAATTTAATGCAGCTGCATTTACCTGAATGACAGTGTATGATGGTCTGCAACAGTATTTACGAAAACCTTTGGAGATTGATGACCGGTGCATAAGTTTTAACAGGCCATATGCCTTCTCTGGCATTAGTCTGACATAACAGAGCACTGCAGCATATGCAATCATTGTGATTTTTCACTGAAACTGTTAGAAGTTTTTGCAGTTAGTATCAGCAGTATAGCTTGGTATCAACCTCAATAATATTCAAGTTATTAATATTATGTAAATGCATTGTTTTGCTGTTGCACTTTCAGCAAGCAGAATCATTAGTACATGACGTTGTTGAAGAAAAATTTTACTGCGCTCTGCCTGAGATAACTGTCTACTTGAAAGAGGGCATTGGTAATCAGACGCGCATTGACTATGGTACAGGTCGGTTATATCAGCTTATTATTCGTTTATCTAATTTAATGACTCCTGGCGGATTTGTATTAGTTTATTATTTGTTGATTTAAGTATCATGGTATTACGCCGTATTAGAGCTGTCGAAGCGTTAATTTTTTTAACGCATTAATTAACGCGTTATTAACACACCCTGGCCGTCAAGAGGGAGAGTAGTGGAGAAAGTTAACCTGTGTCCCACGACGTTTGGGAGACCACCTGTAGAATATAGAAAGTTAAAAACACATTTTAAACGTATAATCGACAATAGCTGATGTCACAGCTAGGATAAAAATCTAGTAGCCTGTCATGGGAATAATTATTTATTTATTTACAGTAGTGATGGAATGGCAACTACAGTTTAGTTACTTGAATTCATTCGATTGACAAATAAACGCAGTGTAACGGAATATTGGAACTTTTGCTTCACAGAATTCGGTAAATTAACATAAATTTACGTATGTGCATTAATTTTTTAACGCGTGTTAATTTTTTTAACGCGCTAATTTATTAACGCATTAGTGCATTTGACAGCTCTGCACCGTATCATACAGTTAATGAAGCAGCTGTGTCGACATGTTTCTTAAGTGACCACATGTCTCAAAATTTTAACATTTGATCTCCCTCACTCTAAAGGAATTGAATCAACTGGTTCTGTCAAGCTTGCCATTCTCCGCTTGCTGTTAAGCACATCTTGGCAGACTGCACCCGTTACAGTGCAGAGCATCAGAGATATTTTGGAGTGGACACACTCAAGGACGTTTTTGCAAATGTTGCCTCTTGCAACATCATCGCTTTTGTTAAAGATATTAATTTTTTCAACCTTATATATTGTTGTTTTTTACATTAGCTTAATAGCCTTGGACTTAGCAAGTATTTTAACTTTGCTTTTAATACATATATTTACTGCTTTTGACTATTTTTAATTGTGTATGGCACTGAATGGCCTTTTTTGTGCTGATGTGCCGTTAAGAAACTACTCACTCACTGTGTTTATAGTATTGAACTCTCTCTTGGGCTTTCTGGCTGCTGAAACTTATTGCCTGCAGTAGCGTTGGGGTGGTCTTAAATTTTTGTGCCATGCAGAAAAAAGTCTCACTTTGTGCTAGTGTCGTACATTGGATTTATTGCTGTGGGAATGCATCTACGTTGTGGCAGTGATGTGGTCTCGGTCGAGACATCTCGGTCTCGAGACGGTCTCGAGATGTACTAACGTCTTGACTCAGTCTCGTTTCGGTCTCGGAGCAATATGTCTCGGTCTCGGCGCAGTAGGTCTCATCTCGGGACTTGGGCCATTGCGTCTCGTTGAGACGTTTTGTGTAGGCGCATGCCATGCATACTGTAGCTGCAGTTAGGGCAATACTAACCAGCATGACATTTGTGGTTTAGACATATTCGTTTACAGTGTTTTTACTCTTTCATTTAATTATTAGTCCGCCCGAAAATGATAGTTTTCGGAAGGACTTATGTTTTAGCCCAGATGTTTTATTTATTTTTTCTCCACTCGCGAGATCTTCGAGATGTGTGGGCCGACCGGCGTGAAATTTTGCATGATGGTCAGTACTAGGCCATATTTTATAATGCCGGTCCAAAATTTTTGGGGGCGCACCCCAAAAAAATTTGAGGGGCAAAAAACACGCAAAATTTGGCCCGATTTCGTACGACTTCGAAGTTCGGCAGCGAATATCTCCGAAACGAATGAATATATTCAAAATCCGATTTTTATTCCGTCTACCGCGATTCCTCCTGCGTTAGGTGAAACAAGTCCGGTGAAGTTTGGTCCAGTGATCTTGGAGATCTCGATGTTGAATCGTACCCACCCAAAGTGCATTTTTCGGAAGACCATATTTCGGCCCCTAGGGGTTTCTGTGCCCCCAAATTTTTACATGCGCTAGAGAATCACCAAGTCTTACTAGCGCACCCCCTATCGGGGACGGCGGCCCCCCTTACAACTTTTTTCAAAGAGGAGTCAAAAATTGCCTTAAAATGTAGCGTATTAGACGAAGGATCTTTGGAGCCAAAGGGAGTAGCTTCATGAGACTTTGTCACGTGACGTGCTGCTAGATGGGGGTGATAACGCAGGTCTAACTTTTAGGGGGCACCGCCCCCTTAAAATTTGGGAGTGCAAAAAACGCGCAAAATTTAGTAAGTTTAACGACAACTTTCGACTTTGAGCGCAAATATCTCTGAACTGCATAGGGATATCGACAAGCGGTAAACGGCGTTATCAAACACAGTTAATTCAGCGTTGAATAAAAAAAAATTGTGTGAACTTCAGTCCACTAACATCAGAGATTACGCGGCTAATGTTTACCCACTAAAATCAAATTTTTCGGAAGGCCATATTTCGGCCCCTAGGGGGTACTGCGCCCCCAAATTTTTACACGCGCTAGAGAATGACCAAGTCTTACTAGCGCACCCCCCACCGGGGATGGGGGCCCCCCTTACAACTTTTTTGAAAAAGGGGTCAAAAATTGGCTTAAAATGTAATAAATTAGCGCTTATAACTTCGGAGTTAGGGGGTGTAGCCCGACGAAACTTTGGCACTTGACGTGTCCCTATGTTGGGGTGTTAACGCAAGTACAAATTTTGGGGGTACCGCCCCCCTTAAAATTTGCGAAGGCAAAAAACGTTCAAAAATCGGTGCGATTTACGTCAACTTTCGAGTTTGAGCGCAAATATCTCTGGAACTGATGAAGATAACGACATAATCTAAACGGCGTTGACGAGAGCGCTCTTTTCGGCGTTGAAAAAAAATTTTGTGAAATTCTGTCCACCACGAACCAAGTTATAAGCGCTAATGTTGACCTACCCCAAGTCGACAATGCGCGTTCGGCGTATGCCAATGCATTTGAGTTCGGGCCACGTGACTTTGATGCCGGATAAATTCTCCCTCTCCCTTTTTACCCCTCCCCCTTATTTTTCCCAGTCGGACTTAGGGCGCCGGGCGGACTCACGTTGGGCTTTGCCCCAAATTTCTAGTTTATCATAAAACAGAATTATGTGATGTCAGTCTTTTTTCGTAATAAAATGACCTAGTTGCAATGAAGATAAAGTGTATGATGTCAGAATGAATACTATCAGCCAAATGTAGACGACGTATAAGGCTATAATCAGCTGTAGTTTGCTAATTTCAGTTGCTTGCAAATTGCGATAAACATAACGGCTCATGTCTACAGCACTGCAGTTGCAGTTCTTTATGGTGCAAGCCGTTAATTATTCAGTGATAATTGTCAAAATATAGTACAAAAAAACCTAGGCCTACAATATCACAAATAGAAATCTCTTACCATGGTGCGAGTTAACTAATTTGTATAATTTTTGTCATTGTCAATGTATTTCGCCATACATCATGGAAAACGTCTCAGCGAGATGTTGAAGCTCTCGAGAGTCTCAGGAGCTTCGAGGTCTCGGCCAGCATCTTGGAAACTGCAACGTCTTGTCTCAGTCTCATTTCGGACAAAATTTTGAATGTCTCGGTCTCGGAGACATGGGTCTCGAGTCTCGTCTCGGTCTCGGCTCAGAAGGTCTCATGCTCATCCCTCCATTGTGGTTGGTTTTATCAAGTTACACTGTGGTGTTATTATACTTGCAGTGTTGGTGACATAACCAAATATGCCATTAATCTGGTTCGGGTGGATTTTGCAAATTGAAATTTGCTAAGATGATGATTTTGATGATGACGATGATGATGATGAGTATGATTATAACAATAATATTTATCTTTCAGTCATTTGATGCTGGATGACATCCCATTTAGCCAATAAAAGTTTTGCTACAGCAATTCCTAAAAGTTTTCATTTGGGCATCAACTTGACCTAGAGTGACTGTTAAAGTGGTTAGTTAGACAAAAACTGAATATAAATAATTATTAAATGTGCAAGCTAGATAATTTTGTCTTATTTGTGGCTTATGTATGTAATTTTATTATGCATTTATAGCAAGTTTTGGTTTTACTTAAGATTTAATTCGAATTTGTTGTTTTGGTAGGTCACGAATTCGCATTTGTTGCATTTCTTTTCTGTCTGTTCAAGATTGGTGCTTGTGACGAGAACGACTTGACAGCAGTTGGATGCAAAGTGTTTCCAAAGTGTGTATCTTTTATCTGTTGCTCATTGTGATATTTTGGGTATTGTGTTTTTTGTGACTCCATGCCACTAATAACTATGGACATATATTGTGGTTTATGCAGTTGCTTACTGTTTATTTTAATGGTTTGACTCTAGTTTAATTTTGTTCTAGAGTTTTACGTAGTTGAGACTGTTGGTCTAGCATAAGTAGGCCCTCTCATCCAAGTGTCATTTAGATAAATCCTGGAGACCAGCTACACTTGTGGTTAGTTCATGCTAATTGAAAGCTTCAGTTTACTTAATGCGATTTGTAGTATTTTACGTACCTCATGCTAGATTTGCCTGTTTGTAGCAGTAATTTGGAATAAGTAAAATACTGTTACTTTGACTCGTTGATGAAATTTATTATATCTTGCCAAAATGTAGTTTTTTGATAATGTGTTTTTGATAGTTTACATGCGTAGAACGGTTATATGCAATATGTAAAATGTCTTTATTTTCACTCATTGATGAGTTGTGTACTTTGGAAAAATTTGTTTTTTTTTAGCTTAGTTAAAAGTTGTTTTGATCAGTGAGCATTGCTGGGTGTGACTCTCGGTCAGGTTACTATAAAGTGGTTAATACTCAGATGGGTGAACAGGTAAACTGTCTTGGTATATGACCAACACTGAGGTCAACTCAGCTTTTCTTTTCTCTGTTGTAGGTAGATTGAGTGCCGGCCTCTCTGGCTGCGGTTAAGGTAATAGTATTAGTAATGGCCGCGACAATGTTTATGGTGCTGTCATCGTAGCAGTGAACTGCCACTGCGAGAGTTCACCCGGTTCATCTGGCCAGAGCAGCATGAGTGCCAGGCGGCTGCCGACCTTTGGACCAGACGGATCAATCTGAACCTCAGATCTGCCTGTAGGCAGCTACTAGTACTACACTAACCGTCGCCATTTATTACTACTCAGCCCAAAAGCTGATACTTATTTTACCATCCCACGGAGGGTAGAAGGCTGAGTTGACCTAGCTGGCTGGCTTCATACAGAGATGGTTTACCTGCTCCTAGACAGTCATCCATCACGGTACTATCCGGGCTTGCCATAGAGTAACTTCATTGATTAGACAAAGCACGTTACCACTACGCCAAGCCACCAACTAAAAGTGAGGCACATTCACCTGCGTAGGGTGGCAGATAACTCTGTGTGATCCCATATGGCAGGTGATGCTCTGTAGCTCTGACGTGGGTTTTTTATTAGAAGAAATCTCGAACGGTGGAAATTCTGCCACGCTATGTACCATCCATTTGCTGGAGCGGCGGAAATAGGGCTAAGGTTAGGGAGGGTTAGGGTTAGGATCAGGGTTAGGATTAGGTTCAGGGTTAGGGTCAGGGTTATGGTTAGGGTTAGCGTTAGCAATAATAATTTGAGTGCGGATGAATTAATAGACAAGTACCATTCTGCCATTCCAGCAAATGGAATAGTGCGGCGGATTTTCCGCCGTTGTAGCATCATGCTTTTTATTAAGAGCTATACACCACATTTATCTTTACTTTTGCAGGTATATTGAACTAATGCGTGAGGTACAGACAACGTACAATCTGGAGCCTGCAGGCAGCCAGGGTGCATGGAATCTGGATGATTATCAGTTCATTCCGTTCATATGGGGCAGTGCCCAGTTGCTAGGTTAGCCACATTTCACTGATTCCTTCTAGTTGCATTATGTTCGTCTTGTATGTAGGCACATTTTCGGTGGTTTTTCAGCTCTTTCAAGATGAGTTTTATCTATTATTTTTACATTTTTCTGTCAGGAGTTGTTAAGTTGTTTATTCTTCGCAATCTTCGGTATTCGTTTGCATAATTATGTTGTCATATTGAGTAGTTATTTAGTTATTTAATTTTTCAAATTTAGTGATTGATTTAATTTATTTAAGGATTAGCAGTTTTTAATAACATGATTATTTTTGTGTAATAAAGTTTGTGCATGTCATTAATCGGTTGTATATGTATGCTTGCATTTTTATCTATGTCTTTGCCTGCTTCCACTTAGCAGCTGCATTAGTCAGCTCTCCAAGCAACTTTTTTGATGTACGAAAACTGCAATTGCATGAAACATAGGTTATTATGTGACATCTGATTTAAGGAAAACTGAAAGCAGTAATTTGTGAATTCTGGCATTATTCAGGCAAATCTATAACGTCAATTGCATGACAGTTTGGAGAGCATTTGTTGCTTGTTGCTTGTTTTTCTGCAGACCATCCGAGACTGCGGCCGAAATCGTTTCTTAATGAGGATATCTATACCACATTTTCCAAGGATTACATGTTTTTGGGTTGCATTCAGTACATAAACAAGGTATCATTTGTTGAGAGAAATACCACATATCTGTAAATGTGTGTATTCGTATTTAACTAATGTTATTTAAATTTAACATTTTGCTGCTATGGTTTTCTTGCAATTTTTGGTCAGCTGTTAAGGTCAAGTCTTTGGTATGTGTTGTCTCTCTGTCTGTCATCTGTCTGTAATGAATGTATTGTGGCTAAATGGTAGGTTTTATCGGAAACCATATTACACGATTAATTAGCTTGGTGCGAAATTTCAGTGATCTAGTGCAAGGGGAACATTTTCAAATTTGGGGTTAAACAAAGGTGAGGTAGGAAAAATGTGCATTTTTTAACTGATAAATCACTGTATTTCAGAAATGGTGAGAGATACTGCCAAGGTTGCGATTAATCACTAATAAAGAGTTGCATAAGTTTTTTCAGATGGTTCTTTCAGATGACACGAAAACCATCGACCTTGGATGACCTTGAAGGGTCATTACACACTCTGCTATGCCAATCGTGCAGTACTGTGGCTAAACGGTACGTCGTAAAGGGTCGGCGATAGTACCATTGGATATGGCGATGATGAGTTTTTACGTGCGAAAGCAGTTACTGTTTTAGCGCGTCTTAGCCATTGCAATTCTGTCTGTCCATCCGTCCGTCTGTCTGTCTGTCTGTCACATGGATGGATCAGTCAAAAACGGTGCAAGCTATAGGACCAGGAAATCTTCACCATCGGCTGCCTGGAAGACTCTAGTTTCAGGAACCGTGAAGTTTTTCCATAAATTTGAAGGGGGTCACCCCGAACGAGGGTTCTAAATGAGAGGGGGTAGGAAAAATTTGCGATTTTTTGCCAATAGGTCACTGTATCTGAGTAACGGTGCAAGATATCACCTATATAGGTTACTATTAATCGCTAATAGGAAGTCGTACACTGGCTCTCAATTGCCACCAAGTTCAGTGATCGTGGATGACCTTGAACGCCAAAATAGGGGTTTTGTTTTTTTGGCGATTTCGTGCTGCGAGACACATGTCAAGGGTGGATTGCACCGAAATCAATTGAGATAGACATGGAGAAGCAGTATGTGAGATTTTCAGCATTGAACGTAGATTTCGACGGTCTAAGTTTTGATTTTCTAGGTTCAAGGAAACCTGCGCATGAGGGCATCAAAGAGTGGTACCTCCCCTAAAATTCGTTATTTTGCCGCTGTTTGCCAGTCTTTTGTGAAAACGGTTGCAGGTAGGCATGGGCATGCTGCCTATCACAACAAGCACTAGTGACAAGCTTTTCAGTCGTATCAACATCGATGATTTTGAAAGACCCTGAACTTCCAAAATAAGGAGTTTTTATTGATTTTTGTGATCTTTGGCTGCAGCGCACACTCCAAGAATAGACTGCGATGAAATGGCTGGAGATAGACTGACAGTTTGCGAACAGGAACTGCTATAGGCTTTTGCGCATCTCATGAGCATCAGCTTAAATTTCTTGTTATAGTCTGTCGATAGTAACTAGTGATTGCAATCCCTGGATTGAATTTTCAATCCTGGGATCCAGGATTGAGAAATTTGTAATCCTGGGATCCAATTTTGGGATTGGGCTTACAGATTGGTCGTTATTTTGGTATTTACAATAGTCTTATTTCATGCATAAGATGTGGTAGAAAGTCTTAAAGGTATGTCAGAATGGTGTAAGAAGTGACTGTGACTGTCAAAATATAAATCGCAGAGCACAGCAAAAAGTAGTACTTTTGCACGCATACAATATTTTATTCATTAGACCTCTAGAATTGTTATTTTAGCATTTAATGCTCGAAAAAGTGTGATTTTAACGACTTTTTGTAATTCCGAAATCTCAGGACTGAGACATCACCAATCCCGGGATTCGGAATTGGTGAAAACGGCCAGGATACCGAGATTCAGGGTCCCGGGATTGCAATCTCTCATAGTAACCATGTCTCTATGTGCAGCAGTTTGGCTGCAGTTTTTGGTGTAATGCTGCTGCCTGCAGCTATTATCGATGTTCACCAATTTCCCATATCGTATCCCAGCATTATACCGTAGCACATCACCGTTTTCCTGGCCAGAAGTCAAATGCTGGCCTTTGGTTATAAACAGTACGGTTGGTCTACTCTAGTGACAGCTGGGCTTCTTGTTGCTTTATTCTTTGATACCAATCCTACATAACTCAAGCATTTAACTGTATTAAAATCTCATTAAAATCTGACTGCTGAAATCTCAGAAGTGATTTGCACAGTCTGTGAAAGTTGAACAGTGTTTTTTACCTGGAAGCTAAAAGCTAAAAGGGCTGATGGGTTTTTTTGAGACACCGTATATTTACGCTTTATGTGCTGTTTAAGGTGAAAACCGGACCTTTTGCTGAACATTCAAACCAGTTGTATAATATAAGTGGAGTGCCTTCATGGAGTAAAGTGAACAGTGGTTTGATCAAAATGTACAAAGCTGAAGTAAGAGCATTACATTTGTTTGCCGTTATATTGATAGAAATTTGCATAACATCAGCTCATTTTATGCATATACAATTCCCTTATTATTCAGTGTTTTTATAAAGCGCTTTTTCTCTAAGTTGAAAGTAATTTACTGTTCTTCACTTAGTGCTTTGAAGGGAAATGTTCTTTGGCAGATTTTTGGCATTTTATGTCTGCTTTGAAATTTTAAGAAAAAAACGAAATGTGAAATTCGAATTGTATTGATAATGTGTGCCAGGGACGTCGAGAGCAACAGCGCGGCCCAGAGTAACGTTCTCGTGGGGCCCTTCTGGGGAGAAAATTTTTGAATTTTTCTTTTTAAAGTGGCACATTCTGGTTTACTTTATGTTTCGAGCGACGGCGGCCCCCAAACGTTGCAGGGCTTGAGGTAACATACCCCTACCCCTTTTTCAATGGGTCTGATGTGTGCTAGTGAGCCGGTATTCGTCAGTAAATGAGTGAGTGAGTGAGTAGGGTTTAAAATCCCGCTCGACACAGTATAGGTCATTTCGGGGATGGCAATATTCGTAAGTAATCACCATTTATTAGTTTACTTATTTCATCTGAAAGTGAACATGAATGCATTGTTGTAGGTGTTGTCAAAGTTCCCGGTGATGCAGCATTTCTTATTCGGCTCGCTTCTGCGCATTGATTCTGTAGAAACGTGACTGCATTGCTGTGTCGTACAATGGTACATGCCATGCCCGTCCGTGGCGCAAACAATGTCAAACAGCTAATGGCAGTAGTGTTGTGGGATAAAAAAATATAGATGGGAGGGGGGCAGTAACTTGCAATTTTTCAACAGTTGCGAATTTCCGACAGAGAAGAGTATGGGTGCACACGATTCCAATTTTACCCCTGAATTTCCCTAAAATGGAGGTTTTCAGTCCCAAATTTTGCATTTTTTGACCAAAATTTTTGGACAAAAAGATTTTCCGATAGCCAAAAGTTTTGGGTGGGCATGGCAATTATCCTCCCCCTCCTGTCCATCCCATTGCCACGATGCCACTGGCTACTGGACAGAATGCAATTATTTGATATTCTACCAAAATCAAGGAGGAGGTGGATTTTCTAACTCAGGAAAACTGTCAGTGTTTAGATATCTGTAAACTTAAATATTTAGTCATTTTGTGCTGTTTTGCATTATGTGCTAAATGAACGCTTGAATGTTTACTTTTTTCTGCTACCAGATTTTTCAGAACATGCAATTATTACGATGATGGTGGGACATCTTGTTTGGAGCTGTGTTGTATCATTGGCAGATTTGCAGCTTCCATTGAACGTTCAAAAGCTGGAAGTGTTTCGGCTTCCGGGGGGGCTTCGCCCCTTGACCCCCCTTACTAGGCACTCTGTCATTTGCATATTGTTCTGTCAACACTGTTTTGTTACTTTATGATATAGTATACCATTTCTGACATTTGTGCGATAGCATTATTGTTTCTTTAAGGTCATGGAAATTGTCATTCCATGACTGAAAAAGTCGGGGAATTTTGCTACAGAAGACCTGTATGAACCCTGTATGACGTCTTTATGCATAGTAGAAATATTATTTGCCTAAATATGATTAACCTCATAACAGGATTATAATGTGTGTATTGTAAAAAATGCGTTTTACGGTTCCTGAAACTAGTCTTCCAGGCAGCCGACGGTGAAGATTTGGTGGTCCTAGCTTGCACCGTTTTTGACTGATCCACCCGTGTGACGGACGGACGGACAGACAGACGGACAGAATTGCAATGGCTAAGACGCGCTAAAGCAGTAGCTGCTTTCGCTCGTAAAAATGCGTGACGTGTCCCTGGATCTCTTAGATGTACAGCAGTCAGGTAGTGTCCGTCATCACTACTGCGCAGACCGTAGAACTGTGCAGTACTAGGCCTACCGTTTTTACGCGCGAAAGTAGCTACTGCTTTGAGCGCGTCTTAGCCATCGCAATTCTGTCTGTCCATCTGTCCGTCTGTCTGTCTGTCTGTCTGTCACGCGGGTGGATCAGTCAAAAGCGGTGCAGGCTAGAATCACCAAATCTTCACCGTCGGCTGCCTGGAAGACTCTAGTTTCAAGAACCGTAAAGCTTTTCCATAAATTCGAAGGGGGTCACCCCGAACGAGGGCGCTAAATGAGAGGGGGTGGGCAAAATTTGCGATTTTTGGGCAATGAGTCACTGTATTTCACTAACGGTGCGAGATAGGGTCTAGGTTACTATTAATCACTAATAGGAAGTCGTACACTGGCTCTCGATTGGCGCCGAATTCAATGACTTTGAAT
>Ga0209367_1002469_pt1 | contig 24446 bp, 21 predicted proteins | sample WorMetLIZISLAND2_FD_187412 | JGI IMG/M metagenome (GOLD analysis project Ga0209367, IMG submission 187412) | Marine gutless worms symbiont microbial communities from Max Planck institute for Marine Microbiology, Germany - Olavius geniculatus... ... | reverse complement strand
ATAGAACAAATACAAATAAAGCTAATACCTAACACAATCAAACTATAGGCAGTTCAAGCTTCATAAGCAAAGATTTTAAAATGTCTATTGTTGGGGCTGTCACAACAGTTTCAGGCAGAGAGTTCCAAACTGCTATAACTCGATTACTGAAAAAATTTAAATGAGCATTGACACGACAGTGATGAAAACTAATCTTATAGCAATATACTAGAACCAGACAATGTAAAAAAGTCTGATAAATTTACATCAACCATTTCACGAACAATTTTATAACACATTATTAAGTCCTGATTAAGGCACCTTCTTTCTAAAGACTGTAATTTCAGATACTGCAAACGAGCTGTATATTAGTCACCAGGGCCCCAGAACTGGTTTACAGCGCAGTGCAAATACTTTGTCCATTGCTAGTCAACGTTCGCACTTTTTTTGCAATGCATTGCGTGCGCACTTGTACCATTTTATAATGTCCCACAGGAGAATAGACGCAAATTTTTATTTATTATTCTGTTCATAGTTCTGAGCAGGACATTCTTACACTGCCAACATGCTCGTAGCCATTTGTTAGAAGTTTTCACCTTGTTAATGTGTGACCATACTTGGAAGGAAGAAAGATAGAATATACAAACAATTCTGTTTTTCTTTTCTGTTAATGTGTTTTTACGTATACCTCCAGTGTCAGTTAAATGTGTTAGTGAACATGAAGTGTTTACCATGCCATACTTCTGTAAGGTTTGATATTTTTGGCATCTCAGTCATGTTTAGCAAATCTAGTTGTAGGTGCCTTAACAATACCGAAACACAAGAGAAATACTGTAAAATGTGATGTTCTGTTGTTGTATTTTAAAGGCGTAATTTTTGGCTTATAGTGGACAATAATGAGTGGTGTTGATAACCAGGAGAACTTAGCTTGGCAAGCCAACAAGTCTGTTGCGGAATGCCACAGGTATGTTGCTGCTGGGTGTGCTACATTGTCTGTTACAGTCATTATTACATTTAGTTTAAATAGCTAAACCATCGGTCTGTTACTGACTGTTGTCATAATTCCTTTCTTTTGGCCAAATAGGTTTCAGTTGATAAATAAACTTGTACATGAAATAAATAAATATATTAAAACTGATGTCTCTGTTAATAGAGAATGGAAGTTTTCAACCAAATGGCAGTGGTAACATTTAGGAGGTCTGCTGCACGAAAGTTTAAATTCATGGCATTGTGAATAAGTTTGAAACATGTTTTAATCTGACAAAGCAGTCTGAATAAAGCTCTAGATTCACACTTGTTTACTTTATGTGTGTACTGCTTATTTAGTTCAGCAGTCAGCACTGATTGTGGTTTTCTGCATAAGTCAGTTTTGATGCAGCAAAATGCCAACTTATGTACTCAGTAATTTTTGTTGTACATGTGCAATGTGCATATGTGGCAGAAATGATGCTTTGTTGACTGCAGATACATGTTGAGTCATGAGCTTGCGTGCGACGTTGAGTTCTCTGTTGGAGTGAATGGTGATATTGTTCATGCCCACAAGTACATGTTGGCCTCGCGCAGTCCCGTGTTCTATGCCATGTTCTATGGCGCACTTGGAACGGTGCATCATGACGGACCTGTCAGAATACCAGACACAACTGTTGAAGCTTTTCGCACCATGCTTCAGTTTGTAAACTTGTCCACTACTCATGTTGAGTTAGATTAATTAGCGGTTGATTATAATAAATAATAGTAGAATTGTTCACATTTTGTGAGACTGAATGTGAGAGAAATGTAATGATACTGAATTACTCTAATGTGTTGAGATTAACTACCTGTCATTTTTTATTTATTTTAACAGTTTTTCAGTGAGTTTTAGGAGTGGCTGTGTATTCTTGTCACCGTAGGAGTTTTGTATTCTTTGTTATTGTGCAGAAACCAATAGTTAATTGCATATCACTTTCATGAAAAATGTAACGAACACTTGAAGATGTCAGCTTATTGTTCATGTGCATTACAAACTTCCAACGACTGAATTGTTCATGCTGCTGTTGTATTTTACTAGAACACAGAGTAATAGAACGACGAACTGGCTGCCCTTACAAACCCATGTGACGTGACCCCATTTAACCTTTTGCGCACTTGCATTATCTCGTGAGCCATGTGTGAAATTGAAATTGAAATACTTGTCAAATGACGTGTTCCCTTTTTCTCATGTGAAGTAAGCATTGATCACAAAGTCTGTTGTATTAGAACTGTTGTATTAGACTTTGATTTTCTGTCACCTCTGCTGAAGCATTGGCAATGCTGTGAGTGCTTATTAGGCCACCCGGAATGCTAATTTCGGGAAGCCCTTATGTTTTTTACTGCTGTTTCTATTTTTTCAAAATGCGATTTCTAACGTCCCTCGGTCGATTAAGGCCAGTTCACACAAGCCTTGATCACGGGCCGTGTTCACGGCCTGTGTGTACGGTACGTGAACACTGGTGCGTTTTTTCACCCGTGTTCACAGGCCGTGAACACAGCTCGTGTGAACAGGGCACCCGTGAACACGGCTGGTTTGGTGAAAAAGCATTGTCATGCAATGCTTTTTCTTAGCATGGCCCTTGAACACGGGTTGTGTGAACAGTGCACCCTTGTTTATGGCCCATGTAGACGGCATATCAACCAATCAGAAAGTTCCTTTTTATTTTTGTCAGCATCGCGGATAACGTAAACGTGACATCATTGTCACTGTCATTATTAAATTATTTTCTTTTTGTGTGTTATTAACAACATTTCCTCCAGCGTCAGACAAAAAAAATTGGTGAACTTTGGTCCACTGACAACGGCAGTTAGCGTGTGGATGTTGGCCCACTTTAAGTCGACAATGTATGTGCTGTATATGCTAACATATTTGAGTTCGGGCCACGTGACTTTGCTACGAGGGGAATTTCAACCCCCAAACTTTTTCCCTAACCGGACTTACAGCCTGGGCAGCCTCATGTTGGGCTCTGCTCTGTGTAGGTTTATGTACTGTGATGAATGCAGTCTGACTGGTGACAATGTCTTGCCTGTGCTCTATGCCAGCAAGAAATACATCTTACCCGCATTGACGCAGCTCTGTCTCAAGTTTCTTAAAGAGAATTTGCATGTCGACAACGTCTGCATCATCTATGAACAGTGCTTGCACTTTGACGAAGCCTCAATACTTGACGTTTGTCGGTCATTTATTGAGACTCGTACTGATGAAGTGTTTGCATCGGAAACTTTCAAGGATCTTTCACGTACGCATATGTGCAGTCTTTTGGTGTTGGGTTTGATTCAAGTTAATAGAAATAAACATGTGCCTATGTAATGTCAATATTTTAATGGATTTTATTGCTGATTTATTTTATTGGTAGTCATTAATCCTTTTGTCAGTGTCACTGGCAGTTTCCCAATTGTGAATGTATAATTTTCAGCTGTGGGTCTGTTTTTGGGCAATTGTAGCTGCTGCACGTAAGTGGTGTACGGAAAAAAGTGGAAACTGAAACTAAAATTCTAAAAATAATTTTAAATTGCTGGCTAAGATAGAAATGATGTTAAAAATTGAAACTTATATTGCACTGGTAGCAGTGTGCTAATTGTTAGTTGGGAGTAGCATTCTGTTTTTATTTATGTAGAAATTTGCATTGTTTATTATTTGCAGCTACAAACCTCTAACAGTAGTTGGAAGTAGGCCTCGTGTATGTTATAGCAAGCACTCATGCTCTTCTGTCTCCTTGACAGTCAGCAATAAGCTGCTGTATACTGAATAATTGCATTCATGTGATCTCAGCTGCTTTGTTACCCTGTATGGGTTCTGGGAGCAGTAGAATAGGTTTGATCCATTTCCTTAGTTGGATCGCATAAAAAGTGCCTAAGCCATGTTTTTAGTTTTGTACATGGTTAATTAATGGGCTTGTGTGTGTGAGTATACTGTTCATACGTTTTCATGTCGGTATGTGTGTGCATATGTAATTTTATTATTGTTGGTTTTTTCTTCATTATTAGTTTCCTGGATATTTTGCTGCTAATTTTTGTTGTCAGTACCAGTGCTGGTTGCCTGGAAAGACTTGTTCCATAAATGATCTGTAGTTGTGTAGAGCAAGGCGTACATTCAACTTGGTTTCTTAACTGCAGTGTGATGTGTAATTGCAGACAGCACACTGGAGAAGATAGCACAGTTTCCGAGCCTGTCTGTCAGTGAGTTGAAAGTGTTCCTGGCATGTCTGGCATGGAGCAGCAAAGAGTGCCATCGTCGCGACATTCCAGTCACTCCGGACAACCAGCGCAGCGTCCTTGGTTCTGTCCTGTCTCACGTTAGATTCCCGACCATGACGCTGATGGAGTTTGCACAGGGTGTGTCCAAGACCAATGTGCTGACAACAGCCGATCGATGTGCCGTGTTTGAGTACATCGCGTGTCGCGGAGATGCTTGTGCCTGCTGTGACAAAGAAGTAAGACTATCGGTACTAATAATCAGAAACATATTTACATTATGTCTGTACCAAATATTTTAATTGTATTTTATTTGGTGCCATAGTTAGCCAAAATTGGTGCAGTAAATACGCCAAATATGAATAATATGTGCTACATTGCTGCTGCTCGTTGTTCCTGCATTTAGAAACCGATAGAAAGCTGCTTTTGGCCCGGCAGTTTCACCAGCCATTCTCCAGCAGTGATGCTCTATGGCTTTGCTTTAGCCATTTACCATAGTTTGCTTACTGTCATGAGTATATTGTGCATTGTTGTTAAGAAGAATAAGTTGATTTGGATATTTTTTAACTTTATGTGACAGTGATGAAAGCCGTTTTTTTATCCAGTTTGTATAAGCCTGTCTCAGCTATTTATATTCTGTTTGTATTTGGCTGAATAATAGAATAAGTTATTGTTATTCGGTCAGATATTAAAATCTAATATTTGGTACAATACGGCCTTAATTTACTTACTCTGTTTTCTGTAAGTTTGTATATCAGTGTATAAATAATAAATATATCTGTGTTATGTAGTTTTATGTTTTTTAGTCTTACTGTGTATTTTATTTTATACAGTATTGTACAGTTTAATTTGAACTGGTATTTGTTATTACTTAGGTCTGGTTCGCCAAGTGAACTTAGTTTTTTGTAAGATTATGCCAACATTTACAAATTAGTTACGATCTTGCCAGTTTATTCTGCGAAAAGTGATATGCAGTCATGTTTCCACGATATATACAGGCATAGAATATTTGCAGGGTTCGTATAGAATCTGGAAAATCCTAGAAATTATGCGATTTTAGATATCCTGGAATAGAGCCATGGTCCTAGAAAAAGTATGAGAAGTTTTTTTACTACATGTATATTGTTTGTGTAGCTTTATTTAATTGCATATAAATTTTTAAAAAATTATCTATTGGCTGTAACATGTAATAAAGATGTTTCGTTCAGAAATTTTTTTTTGCCAACTGTTAGGCAGTTGTGGTTGATGATACAAAGCGTGAAGTTTCTCCGATGGTCGTCGGTGAGACACTTCCTCTGCGATTCCCGACGTCTCCTCGCACGTATCCTCTGCCACTGATTCTCAGTCGGTTCTCGTCGTTCTGCAAGAGCGGCATTTACTCGGGAGACTGCAGCATGATGCGTCTGCGCACTGATTGCCAGGTCCAGATTCGCGGTTTTGGTGTCAGCGGGTCCATGAGTTGTGATCCTCTACATGAGGTGTCAATCAATGTCAAGCAGGACAGACAGCTGGTCTGCAATCAGTCCGTTACAGTGACTGATGACATGACAGGTTAGTTGTAGTAGTAGTAGTTGTTGTTGTTGTTGTCGTCGTCATTGTTTCTGGTTGTTGTTGTTTCTTTTTGTTGTTTTGTGTTCATTTGTTTTACTGCAGAGTAATAGTATAAATTGTGGACATAATTAGATTTTTAAGATGTTTATAGAATAGTTTTTACCCAGAATCGCATGTAACCACAAGTTACCCATCACTGCCCTTAGTTACAGAAGCTATGCATTAGAAATTGTTAGTCATGATGAGAATTTTGTTGTTAATGCCTCACCCATATTCACTTCTGTAGCTAGTCTAGATAAGACAAGGTCACCAAGGTTTAGCTAGCAGAAACAAGTCATTCAGACCAAATGATGATGATGATGATGAAGGACGAATTCACTTTAGCGTAGCGTTAAGTCCTAAGACTACAAGGACACGTAACAATAAGCCTAAACAGTGAAGTCACGTAATAGTAGTCAGTGCAATGAGACGTTGTTAGTCATGACTATAAGACCAGGCAAAAAGTTCGGTTTTCAGTCTGCTGCGGAAAACTTGCAACGACGGAGACAACCGGATTGACTCCGGCAGACTGTTCCAGACCGATGCAGCAGTCGCTGGAAAGGTGCGGTCGCCAATGCAAAACTGACTTGGTCAGAAGCACTGAAGAATATTTTAAGTCAACAGAGAATGGCATGCTTTTGTCATTCTGTAGGCTTGCTAATTTAAGTGCATCTGAATCTCTTTGCGCTGAAATTGGGCTAATTGGTGACTTAATTGGTGGTTGGTTGGTTGTAAGTGCCGGGATTTTTCATCAAGCAGTGTTTCATTGGAATGTGTGTAGGTGCAGTGGGGGTGTGGGGGAAGGTGCTGCTAGTAGGTACGCTTAACATTGGAAACAGTTCACTGGTCTGAAGGGGCACAAGTCCGAAGAGGATGAGGGTTAGGGATACGATACGTCGGTTAGTAATAAGGTTAGGAATAGGGATAAGTTATGTTTTTGGTTATGACAGTTGGCAGACGTTGGCAATTGTGGCCCCTGGCTATGGCAGAATGAAAACTGACCAAATTCGAACTAGTGCCTCTTCAGACTAGTGACCTTAACAGTAGATACAGTGCAGCTTGGTACAGCACTGGCAGCATGAAAAGAATTACAGATGTTTTGCCCTTTGACATATTGCTCTCAAGACGTTCCTTGGAATCCTTGCACTAAAAATTGCAGATGACGGCAAAGACAGACAGATGGCGAAGGTGGATGAATGGAGAAGATGACAGCAAATATCCAGACTGATCCCATCCATGCCTCTTCTTGATCATTTTTCCCATTGTCTTCTTCGTCTTTATGTCCAAGTAAGGGGCAAAACGTCTTAGTATAAAACATCCAGGCTAGGAGTGAAAAGTCCTGAGGGTGAACGTCCTTGTATCCATGAAAATGGTTCAGCATCTGCAAAAGAATTTTGTCTACCACAAGATTCTAGTGCACCCGGTGTCTGTGTGCAGGTGAGCCGGTGAGAGTGTTTCTGTCGGACCCACTGCTGGTGCAGCCGTCACTCTGGTACACAATCATCATCACATTTCAGTTCCACGGTGAGCGCGAGCAGGGCAGTTGTCGGCGGGGCAAAGGTGGATCCAAGTCCTTTCGCGTCGAAGGAATCCTCTTTGAGTTTGACCGCTCTGACTCTGGCAGTCTTATTCCTGAAGTTCTCTTCTCTCACGCTTCATGACGTCGACGTTCCTGTAGTTTTTATGTTATTTTAATTTTATAATTAATGTAATATTAGACTATGTTTACTACGGATTAAAGTCATTATTGTGCATTATGGTTGCTTTAACATTGTTGCGCCATGTGATGGTTTATCATTTTGTGACACGCGTCAATTGTTTTTGCACAGTAGCAAGAACTTCCACGCTGCATCAACCAGGGTTGTTAGCAATACTCGTGAAAAGTATTGGCAATACGAATATTAATACTTTGGCTAAAAACTAATGCCAATACCAATATTGATACTGTTGCAGAAAAGTATTGACAATACCAATACTTTTACAGGCAATACTTTTTCTACTCATTCAGCAATCACAGGTGCATTCAAGAGGGGGCCCAGCTGGCTGCGTTTCTTTTTTTCTTCGTCGGTGTGGTAGTCAACTTTAGCAGTGCGTTAAGATTTTGCATGCCACATATTTTCCACCTCAAGTTAACAAAAGGCCCTCCTATGTGGGACTCTATAGAACAAAGACAGCAAAGTGGTCTCATTTTTTTCGCTCATCACGCTTGCTATAAAACTAAGTTGAGTTGTTGTCCAAATAAGAAATGCTACCCATAGGCAGCGACACCCATACATAGTGGTAAAAATGTTTACCGCTATGACACCCATACAACCAATGACTGCCCTTTGTTTATCAAGCGTCTGACTAGACGCTCTGTCCCAGAACCCCACTGGGGCTCGGGGTCTCCACTGCCAGACCCCGTTATAGGCTTGCATTTGCCCACTGGCCCTCTCTTTGTAAAATTTGTGAATCCACCCCTGGCATTGTTATGTATAGTCGCTTGCTGATGCAGTGATTTAGTAAATCTAGTTGTCACCATGGAATTAAGTACAGATACTAACGAGACTCATGAAAATCAAGACTTTAGAAAAATCTCCATCTCGAGAATTATATTTCTCGCCTTAGAGAATTGAACAGTTTGAATAGGACGCAATAAACAGCTTCTAGTGCTCGTCAGTGAGTTGCGGTCGACAACTGACTGCAGCAATTAAGTTGAGTGAGGAGGGGTGGGCTATCACCCGCAGATCAAGAGCGTGGAGTGCCAGCTGGACTGTATGTAGCTCGTGGTCGGGTTTCAAATCAAACGTTTCTGAGTCTGCTGTGAGAGTCTTGACACCTATTCTTTTATCCTCGGAGCAGACGGACCCCATCACGTGTGTCCATCACGTAGTTTAGGGCTTAAAATACTGATTTAGTACAAACCATGTTGCCACTTGTAACAGTGCATTATTAGAATGCTGAATGCTTGTGAAACAGTGTAACTAGCAAAGTAAATAGTTACTTTTTTATAGTAACTAGTAAAGAAACTAGTTACAATTTTATAGAAGTAACTAATTGAGTAACTAGTTATATTTTGGGGACAGTAACTAGTAACGGTAACTAGTTACTTTTGGAAGTAACTAGTCCAGCACTGGTGATAGTCATGACAATACTCGAAAAGTATCGCTGATAGTATTGGTAGCGATACCAGTACTGCAATATTAACAACCCTGGCATCAACCACTTGCGAAATTGTCAATGCAACGCTTTCATCTAATTGCATCTTTTATTCCAGACTCATGAATGACTCAGCAGTTCTGTTGTAGTCCATTTTGCTATATTTCAGCTGCTTTTTTCTCAATTACTAAGCAAGGAAATTATTGTGCAATTAGATCACTGTGTCAGAGCATCCCGAGTGTTGTTGTTAGCCACTCAGCCAGCACTTTTCTGTCAGTTCTTTGCACTAACTTCATGATTGGAAGAAAACGAGTAGAGCATGCAAGTTGTTTTTAATTATTTAGTAACTGTGTTTACAGTTCATTTAATGAAGTGCAGTCTTAGAAATACACTGTAGATATTTTTAAAAATTTCTCTTTACAGAACTTTGAAGATTTCACTTGTTTTATAGTGCAGAATTGAAGTTGTGCCATGTGTCTGTTTGCATGTTTGGCCTTGACATTTCTTGATATTTGCAAGTTTGTAAGTTTGTTGGTTTTAATTATTAAACTGTGATATGAAAATGTGTTTGGTTAATGGCATTTTTGCACTTTTGTAAATAATTGGTATATTTGTACTAGTGTAGGAAACTGGTTCGGTTCTCTGGCTAGCCACTGTAGGAAGCTGACTACGGACAATATTACTGCTAGCGATTAATGCACTTAGAGTAGAAACTGCAATGACCGGAAATGTATTGGCTCGCTGACGTAAGTAATATGGATGGTCGTCCATTGGGCCTGTTTAGAAGATCCCTCCGAGGTTTTTCCAGTTTACTTATGCCTTGGGGCTCGACTCGGCTCGCGCCTTGGGCGCTCGACCTTGGCCACCCAACTTCAATCCGCCTATGAACTGCAGCGCTGTGTGTCGAGACTGCAGGCCGAGTTGAGGCCCGAAGGGCCGAAAATGGAGGCCGCAGGCCAATACTATGGCAAAAATGAAGCGAATTGAAGGCAGGGCAAGGACCCGCGTAAAGGTAGTATTTTTTGCTGTCACTCGGGCTGTTTACGTAGGCCCGTAAAATTACAATTAGATTTGCATATTATGTCGCTTGTCTGCTTGATTTTTGCCATAGTATCGGCCTGCGGTTTCCATTTTTGGCCCTTCAGTCAATTCAAAATTTCAAACTGTGTGTTTCATATAGTAAAGTTTCGAAATTCGAATGAGTTCTTTACTAGAACGGTAACGAATTCACTGGAGTCCAATTTTTCGAAGTGTGATTTGACTGATGTTTAGTTGGATTTCGTTGTTTACATTTTGCGTAAGCGCTACTTGGCGTATGTGTGTATGTGGTATTGTGTGGTTTATGTACGGTAACATTTCTTATTACGACATCCTGCCTTGTATGAGTTGTTAATATTTTGGTATCGGTCTTTGAAGTTACTTTCCTGGTTTTCACCGGCTCGGAATGAGGCTAGTTCATCGCAACATTGACCGGCATAATGTCGGGTGAGTAGAACACTGTAAAATATACGTCTGCCATCAATATACCTGGCTAATACTGCAGTTTAGTGGTTTAAATTTTTAGCAGATTATGTACATTTTAAGCAGTTGTTAGCTACAGTGGCGTAGCAAGAAATTTCAATTGGGAGGGACCTCGTCTCCCTTCCCATTTCCCTCTCCTTTTCCCCCTTTCGTCTCTCCTCTCCTCTTTTCTCCCCTTTTGCTCCTTTCCTGTCTTCTTTTTTTTCCTTTTTTTCCTTAGAAGTAAAACCCGTCTGTGTGATGTCCCAGTCCTGGGGCACTGCCGACTAACTATCCAGATCCAGGACCCCTAGAATCGAGCTTGGGGCTCTGGGGGAGTGCTGCGAGCTCCCCAGCGGGGTCTGGGGAAGAGCCCTAGCTGAAATCGAAAAAAATTATCAGTACGGGCCAGACTGACATCAGATTTTATTATCAGTCCGGGTAGCTATAGGCTAACTGCTGTATGCCGATGCAACACTATGAACCAGCAATTTTTTGACTTAGCTGTGCCATTTAATTTTTATGCTATTGCAGAATTGTTCGAATGCAAGTTTAATATTGAGCTACAAGCAACAACTGGAACTCAAGATGACATTAAGAAAATAACAATGAAAATGACAGCACTTTGACCAACCGAGACAACAGTGCATCAGCTGGCTTATCACCGTACCTGCACTGCAGCATCACACCTGCTGCCAGTAGCCCGGGAGGACGTCTAAATGAGCGGCGGCTACCACGGGTATATCGGCTATGCAAAAGTTATTTGTGAAACGTTTCAGTCGTTCAAGGATAACCGTAAGTGCAGCAGTCAAGAACTGGATTCGCTAGTGGCAGTGTTAAAAGTAGGCCTAAGCAAAGCCGTCAAGTGCCTTATCAGCATGATCAGTGTGGTCTGGAATCTAGGTGGACTGCTGATCAACTCTGCCAACAAGCAGTGCCTGAAATGATGACATAATCTGCCATAAGTATTCATTTTAATTTGCACTGAAAATAAAATATACCACCAGTCTGAGTCCGGACTGAAAATAAAATCTGTTGTCAGTCCGGCCCAGACTGATAATGATGGTTACCTCGAATTTGGTGCATTTTAGCTTTAAAAGATGAGATCTGGTAGCAACAATGTAAGTTATTTTTTTCTGAGAATCAAGTGACCAAATTGACAAATTTAGTGCAGCTTAAACGTATGCTTATGTTTTGTCTGCAGGATTGGGAGGCATGCCCACTGCACCCTTTTGTCTATGCCACTGGTTAGCTGTTAGGAATAGGGTTAGGGGAAAATGCTTGTTTTCAGCTCTTAGGTTTGCCCTAACTGTAATCTCTTACCATAACCCAAGTACTATTGGCCAATTACGTGTTAGATGATGAGAACTTGCCATGTGGCACATGCGCAGTTTCATAGTTGTCTATGGAGTATATGATCTGCTAGGAATTTAGACCAACTGCAACATTACCATTACCTGTTTGTTTTGATTTATTAGCTTATGTTAATGTAGAATGAATGCTCAGTTCAGTAAATGTTGCTGTGCATTATGACATCTTACTAAACTTGTGGTTAAGTGTGTACAGACTGCAAACTCTCAGCATAAAGGTTGTAGGTGGAAAACACCGCATTTAACCTTGCTTTAATTACCTTCGCCAAGGAGGTTATGTTTTTGCCAGTTTTTGTTTGTCTGTCTGTGTGTGTGTGTGTACAAGATAACTCAAAAAGTTATGGATGGATCTTTCTGAAATTTTGAGGGTATGTCGGGCGCATAAGCTACAAGTGATTAAATTTTGGGGGTGATCCGGCAGGAATCCTGGATTCTGGATCACTTTAAAATTTTCGTTACCATTGCGTTAAAGGGGGCATGAGCAGAACCGCTGCAAAATCAAAGATGGTAACACCACCTGGCGAATAGCATTGCTTTGGCTGAGGTACCTGCAGGCTACGACTGCTATCTAGTTGTGAGATGTCAGTATCGTTGATTTAGTGAATATGAGTCTAGCCATTGTGATGTTCTGTAGGTGTGTTGTTCTTATTCCTGAGGAGTCAGAGGACATGTGGCATGCATACAATCTGATTTCTGTCGGTGATGTTCTCAAATCAACTACAATTCGGTCAGCATTTATTCAGTTTGTTCAGCCATTGTCATAATTGTACAAACCCCATGTACCCACACCTGTGTTCATGTTCTGTACATTATTTTGCAGTTTTGTGTACATTTCTCCTGTTTGTATGTTTTTCTGAGTATATTTGAGGTGCATTTAATCAGTTAATCAGTCAAGCACATTTATATAGCACAGTATGATTATAGGTGAATTGGGTGTCACATTTAGGTAACTTGGTGGGTAGACTTTTGATTGCTTAGAATTGTACAGTAGAGCAGCAGTCATAATTGTAGAGTATAGTGTGCAGTTGATGTCTTTGGTCATTTTTTTGCTTTCAGCCAAAACTGCGTTGATGATCCTAGTTAAAAGGAACTTTGCATGTAATTAACGTAACAAGAAATTTGAGCTAATGCTCACGCAACATGCGAAAGCCTATAGCAGTTTCTGTTTGCAAATTGTCTTATAGTCTGTCTCCAGCTATTTCGTCGCAATTTACTCCTAAAGTGTATGCCACAGCCAAAGATCACAAAAATCAATAAAACCCTTTATTTTGGGTGTTCAAGGTCATTCATAGTCATAAATGTTGATAGCCCTAAAATGTTTGTCATTAGTGCCCATGCCTATCTTCAACTGTTTTCACGAAAGACTGGCCAACAACGGTAAAATAACGACTTTTACGGGGGTACCGCTTTTTGTTGCTCTTGTGCACAGGTTTCCTTGAACTTAAAAAATCGAGACTTGGAACGTCGAAGTCTATGTTCAATGCTGAAAATTTCATACACAGCTTGTCCTGGTTTATCTCCACTGGTTTTGGCACAATTCACTTTTGAAATGTGTCTCGCAGTTCAAAATCACACAAAAATCCATAAAAACCTATTTTAGTGTTCAAGGTCATCCAAAGTCATTGCTCTTGGTGCCAATCGAAAACCCGTGTATGACTACCTATTAGTGATTAATTTAACCTAGGCCCTATCTCGTACCGTTTCTGAGATATGGCGACTTATCGGCCAAAAATCACAAGTTTTTCCTACCCCTCTCTTATTTAGCGCTCTTGCTTGGGGCGACTGCTTTCGAATTTATGGAAAAGCTTCATGGATCCTGAAACTGGAGTCTTCCAGGCAGCCGACGGTGAAAATTTGGTGATCCTAGCTTGCACCATTTTTGACTGATCCACCCATGTGACAGACAGATGGACAGACAGAATTGTGATGGCTAAGACGTGCTACAGCAGTATTTGCTTTCACACATAATAAATTTGAGCAAAACTTGCTTTCTTAGAGCTGTTGTATTTTTGGTCTGTTAAGTTGTTCTCTCATTTCAAATAATGTATGCTGAATTATCTTTATTGTATTTTACTGTGTTTTGTATGGGTGATTTCTGGGGTGTGCAATTTAAGGATAATTTACAAGTGGTTGTTAAATTTTTTGGTGATTTATAAAATTTTTTTGGTTAAATAAAATTATATTTTGTTTAAGTTAGCTCACTCAGAAACCAGATTTGGCGGGTTTTCCATTGATATCATGGGCTGTACAAATTTACTTATCTGTCTCCAGATAACTTGATTAATTTCAAGTTGGTCTTCAAGAGTAAGTGCAACAAACAAAGTTACTATAATTTGTGTCTCAATGCATTTGTTACAGCTGTTAGCTGAATTACAGTGACTGTCGTATAGTGTTGCTCTTGTTGCTAGATCTAAACATGCATTTTCGTTCACAGTTAGTCAACATCGAAGTCACTTTTTTATTAACGTTTGTAAGGTTAATTGTTAATAATTTGTCAGTTGTTATCATTCATGGTGATTACGTTAAATTGTTGTGCTGTCAGTAAAGTGCTGACTGAATCATCAACGGGCAGCAGCTCGAGCAACAAAGTGCGGACGATGTTGTCGATACGAGTGGAGACAATCGACTTTGACATTCAGGCATGTGTACTGCGCGTGAAGGGTCGAAATGTGGAGGAAAATGAATATGTCAAGGTGTGCATTCTGAGCATCTTTATTGTGATTTTTACAACTTTTTGTGCCACTCATCTTAGAACAATTGGCAGGTGTCAATGTTTTCTGATAGCAACGACTATTGTGATTTTGTATTTCTGTATGTTACTGTATGTTTTATTTCTAGCTTTTAAATCTTTATCATATTTCTTATTGTCTTTTGTGTTTTATTTCTGTTAGTGGTTTTAATTTGTGTTGGCCTACCCTTAAGATGAAATAAGCCATTATGTAACAGTCAGTATTGTGTATTGTTGACAGAATCTGCATATTTTACTTAGTAGTATTTTGTTTAGTGAATTTGTCAGCTGTGTGATTTTTCTCAGTCACTGTTGCAAATTGGTAATATCAGTGATTGATTTGTTGTTAGATGGGTGCATATCACACGTTGGATTTGGAGATGAACCGAAAATTTACATTACAGAAAAGTGAATGGGACAGCGTTGCTCTTGAACGAATTGGTAAGATATGGTTGTGGTTGCTACAGAATTATTTCTATACTTAGAGGTTGACAGCCTGTTTAAATGTTGTGAATTTCAGTAAAGTGGTTTGGAGAAATGAAAAAATACCATCCACTTGTATGGAAAACTCTAACTATTACACAGTTTGACAGGTGGCAGGAAAAGGCATGGACTTATCAGGGAGCAAATCTTTATTATTAATCTTATGGTTGGGCAGTTTGCATATGACTGCTGAGTAGTCTGCTCCAATAGACAGCATTGTGAGATTAATGACTGTCTTGGGGATAACAGGGAAGATTATTAGAAGTGCCATTGCTGTTACATATGCATATCATAGTAGCCAGTTCTTACAATTTTAGGCTTAGGTCGATTTTTGTATTTTTTGTAAAGGTTGAACTTTCTGTTCCATTATTATTTGTTTGTGTGCATTGCCTTTAAAGGTTGTTTTGGAAATGACCTATACTGTTTCGGGCGGGATGTTAAATTCTACTAACTCATTCACTCACTCACTCACTAGCTGCGTTTTGGATGACTTACCAACCATGAACAAGTTTACGGCACGGATAATTAGATACTCTATGTCGAAGCACGATAAACAAATTTACTAGTATATTGCATCAATACAACAAAACAAAACTCTTTCGAATTTTCTGTTTGCAGTGCCGTCAAACAGAAATTAAAGGTTAGCGAAAAGTATTAAACTATTAAAAGTATTGTTATTATTAGCATATTTATAATATATTTATCTGCGGTGCACTAAACTTGTTCATGGTTGTTAGGCCATCCAAAACGCAGCTATTGTTGAGTAACATGGTAGCATACAGGAGTTCAGATGATTCAGATGTTGCTTTTAGTTATTATCATTGCTGCATTTTTGTTGCTCTGTTACTGACATACATGATGTGGATAACTGCAACGTAGTAAAGACTGCTACAAATAGTCAGGAAAGTGTCGAGTTGTCCTGTCTTTTTATTGCTTGAACAAATAAAATGGATATGTAGAGATGGATCAAGGATACCCTACATAGAATTTGAATCATTTATGAGCATAATGATTATATTGGTTAGTGGTGTATTGCTGCCAGAGATGGCCTGTGATCCGATGCAACACGCTGACCTCGGTGCCGTCGTAATGCAAGAAGGTTTAGCCAACGTCTGCCTTGTCACTTCCGCCATGACACTTGTCCGTGCCAAGATTGAGACCAACATCCCGCGCAAACGCAAAGGCCAGTGCTCTCAACATGACAAGGTATTTTGCTGCTATCTGATGCTCGTCGCTGATTCATAAACAAGAATTTATAAACAAGAATAGATTTTGGGAGCTTATCTCTTTTGCAGCACTCTGAACTGGCAGGGATTGTACCTCGGAATTAAGTTAGCACAAGTCGGCTCCATTAACAGCCACCACCTTTATCTGACTGGATCGGTGTGTCAGTAGCCTGGCAGCAGGCGTGTTCTGTTATGCCATTTTTACACGCAAAAGCAGCTACTTAGCCATCGCAGTTTTGTCCGTCCGTCCATCTGTCTGTCACACGGGTGGATCAGTCAAAAACGATGGAAGCTAGGATCACCAAATCTTCACCGTCGGCTGCCTGGAAGACTCTGGTTTCATGAACCATAAAGCTTTTCCGTAAATTCGAAAGCGATCACCCGAGTGAGGGTGCTAAATGAGAGAGGGGTAGGAAAAGTTTGCGATTTTTGGCCGATAAGTCACCATATCTCAGAAACTGTGCGAGATAGGGCCTAGGTTACTATTAATCACTAATAGGAAGCCATACACAGGCTTTTGATTGGCACCGAGAGCAATGACCTTGGATGACCTTGAATGCCAAAATAGGTGTTTTATGGATTTTTTGGCGATCTTGGGCTGTGAGACACATTTAAAGAGCGAATTGCATCAAAACCAATTGAGATAAACATGGAGAAGCTGCATATGAAATTTTCAGCATTGAACATAGATTTCAATTTTTGACGGTCCAAGTCTCGATTTGCTAGCTTTAAGGAAACCTGCGCATGAGGGCATCAAAGAGTGGTACCCACGTAAAAGTCATTATTTTACTGTTGTTGGCCAATCTTTCGTCAAAATGGTTGCAGGTATGCATGGGCATGCTGCCTAATGCTTATCACAATAGGTCCTAAGCACTAGAGACGAGCTTTTCAGTCATATCAACATCAATGACTTTGAAAGACACCAAACTTCCAAAATAAGGGTTGTTTTTATTGATTTTGGGGATCTTCGGCTACAACACACACTCCAGGAATGAACTGCGATGAAATGGCTGGAGATAGACTGACAGTTTGCGAACAGGAACTGCTATAGGCTTTTGCGCGTCTTGTGAGCATTAGCTCAAATTTCTTGTTTCCTTAGCACTGGCTGTAACGATTGTTAATACTGATTTTGCCTACCCACTGAAGAATGGCCAGACTGAGTTTAAATGAGTTGGCCTGGATGGTTTGACACTATGACTATGAGCGGTCACCCATTTCAGTTGTAACCCAGTTTGTCATTGATGTATCCACTAGGTTAAGGTGCTACATATCAATGCATTTTTCAAAACTCACATTGCAGGTTGATATTTAGCCAGTCGTGAATAATTAAATTTATGTAATGTTTACAGCTTTTTGGCTTACTCGCCTTTTTCATCATTATTCTTAATGTCGTTCTCGGAATCAAACTTTTGGGAACTTTCATGGAATGCCAATTTTGCCTAATGCCAATTTTGGATTTATGAGGTTGAATATGGTGATAAAAAATAATGTCAGTTTGATGTTTAAAAAATGGTAAATAATGAATGTTGTTAAGTTAGCTAAATATATCAGTGGATGGATGTCAGATATTTGGTAGTGTTGTCCTATTCAACGTGTAGCAAAAAGTTGATATCTGTCTATCAGTCAATGAAAGCACATTTATACTACAAGGCATATGAGAGTGCATATGCAAGTGACTTGTTACAGTATAGTAATTTAAACGCATTTGTATGAAATTGTTTGTTAATAATAAAAAATTAACTAAAATTCTCTCTGTCCTGATGTTAACAGCTGTAACTATAGCATTCCTCACTCTCACTGTACGTGTTGCTGCTGGTAATGTGATGATGTCATTATTGTATAGGCCTACCGCTGACAGCGGCCAATCACAGCTGCCATCAGTGATGACATGCTGCTGCGCACACACAGACACACATCCGATGAATATTCTGCCGTTCACTCCATTTATTTGGCAGAGACAGTAATCTCACATGTTGCATGATAGTAATGGTAGAATGTGTGCTTGTTTTTGCAGGCCGTGACACGGTTTTATGATCAAGTTGCAGCTGCAGTCTTGAGGCATATGAACTTTGACAGTTAGTTAGTTGCTTGGATATCAGTTAGTCAGTCAGTCGATTAGAATTGCAGCGTTAATGGTGCAGTAAGCAGGTTTAGATGATGATGTCTGGGTTTGATTTTTTGAAGAGCCAGGTTTCAAGGCATTGGCAGAAGGGCATGAGTGACTGAGATGTGTTATCTCCTCAAATAAAGACATCGTTTGGACATTCTAAGTCATCCCATTCTGTTTTGCTGTTGACTCTATTTATTTTAGTGTTTCATTATGGAAGTAATTGTCATATAAGATTATGGGAATTTCTATTGCTTTATTTTGCTTGGTATTTTTAGTATTGATTTGATAAATACGTACTTCAATTATTTGACAGTTGTCTTGTGTATTTTTCTTTGGTCCCGTTTTTCCATGCACATTTGATGGCCGATCAAATTGATCTATGGTCAACTTTGGGACTTGATCTGAGATCATCTCAATAACTGTTTTCCATCGCCAATTAGCGACTAATCATCCATCAAATCTCCCATCAAGTTGATGGCCGAATATTGGCGGATCAAGTCAGATAATTGATGATTAAACATGGCGATCCGCAGTTCATTGCTTATTCGCACCAGAAACATTGCTTCACTTTGCCAGTTAGAATGGCAGTTCACGTATTAAAATAGTTCTAGGCATGGTGATCAATCACTACCGATCAGTTTATACTGTGCATAGTGTTTTGTGAAGAAAAAAATTAGACACTGCTGACAGAGCGATAGAACGCATTTTTGACAGCAGACGATATCGTTAATATCGTTGCTATGTTGTTGTTGTGGTAGCCCACCAACTCTTCTTTTCTCGTCAGAGATGATATGAGAAGAGTGAGGGGGGATACGGAGTCGTTTGCAGTCGTTGTGCTGGACTAACTGTTGTTGGGTACAGATGTTGACATGCCGAGGCTTATTGTCGATGTTCTTTCGATGACAGCCGAACCGGCCGGCTGTTGGTTCCACCACATAAAAGGCAACTCCACTAGAAACCAGTTGATATGGTTGCTGTGATGACGTTTACTGCCTATGGCGTCCACTCGCAGCACATGTTGGGTAATTTAGCACATCACCGCAAATTGAGGTCACAAAATTTCTTGGTCTGATCTTTGATCACAAGCTGTTGTTCATACCTCATCTTTATTACCTCGAGGAAAAATGTCTGAAAGCTATAAATCTACTACGTGTTGTTGCTCACACTTCTTGCAGAGCAGATCAACAAACACTTTTGCACCTTTACAGGTCCCTAATAAGGTCAAAGTTGGACTATGGTTGCATTGTGTACGGTTCAGCTAGATCTTCCTGTTTTAAGATCCTGGACCCCATTCACAATTATGCTATACACTTGTGTTTGGGTGCATTTAGGACTTCTCCAGCAGTCAGTTTATGTGTTCAGGCTACTGAACCTCCACTAGCTCTAAGACGCAAAAAGCTCGCTTACATTACTGCCTCAAGCTCAGTGCAAATACAAATAACCCAGCATGCAATGCAGTTTTTAATTCAAAGTTCAAAACTCGGTTTGACAACAAGCCGAGCCAAACTCGCCCACTGGGCTTTAGAGTTGAAGACGACTTGCAGAATCTCGGCTTTAAGAAAAAGAATGTTTCACCTACAGTTGTTTCCACAATTCCACCTTGGCTTCTCAAACGCCCTAACTGTAACTTCAGTTTATGCTGTTACGATAAAACAACTACTAACCCAGAAGTGTTCAAATGCAAATTCTTTGAGCTTCGCTTAGATTTTTCACACTATCTAGATATCTACATAGATGGGTCCAAGGATGGAATTAAAACAGCTGCCGCTGGTGTTGCACCCAACTCTGTCAAAACAGTTTGCTAGTAAACAATGCTAGTATTTTTACTGCTGAAATTCATGCACTGGACATGGTGCTAGTCATCATCTGCTGTGCAAGAAGCAAAGATTGTGTGGTTTTCTCGGACTCTTTGTCCAGCTTACAAGCAATTGAGAGTTGCAAAGTTGAAAATTCACTGATCTTAAAGATCCTGAAGGATCACAGCCAACTAATTAACAGTGGTAAATATATAACTTTTTGCTGGATTTCAAGCCACGTGGGTATCTGAGGAAACGAAGATGCTGACGTCGCTGCTAAGGCAGGACTGGTTGTCGCCATCTCCAACGTGAGATTTCCAGTTAGCAATTTGTTAACTTGTGTCAACCAGTTGTGTGCTAAAGAATGGCAACAACTGTGGAACCAGTGTACATCGAATAAACTTTACAGTATGCAACCGGTCATTGGTCGCAATATCAGTTCATCACTAAGCCGCTACTACTCAGTCCTTATCAACCATCTTCGAATTGGTCATACATGACTTACAAACTAAAGGGAGAGTCAACCGGTATGTGAAGCTTGCCATTCTCCACTTACAGTAAGCACATTTTGGTAGACTGCACCCGTTACAGTGCAGCACGTCAGAGATATTTTCGACTGGCCATACTCAAGGACGTTTTTGAAAATGTTGCATCTCAGAACATCATCACTTATGTTGAAGATATCAACTTCTACAATCGTATATAATGTAGTTTTTACATTAGCTTAATAGCCTCGATCTTAACAAGTGTTTTAACTTTGCTTTAATGTATATATTAAATGCTTTTAATTAATTTTAACTACGTATGGCACTGAATAGCCTATTTTGTGCTGATGTTTCGTTAAGAAACTACTCACCAGTCAGTCAGATTGGCATAAAGTAGGCTCAGTTGACGGCCGATCAACAAATCGCTGTTCATGTCATTGGAGATCGAAAATGCATGGAAAAACGAAACACAGTTGATCGACAATCAATTCTGAACATCAAGTTAATCGGAGGTCAAATTTGATTTGATTGGTGATGGAAAAACCGGACCTTAGTTTATTGTCATATGGATTTTTTATTAAAAAATACTATTGGTCACGCAGTGTTTATGTTTGTGTGCAGTTGTCAAGTGCGTTCTAATAGCTAGTCCGGGATTTGTCAAGGTATGTTTTCAGTGTTGCATTTTGACATCTTTGTGCACATTGTGTGGCACGTTTAAATCTGAACATTTTTTATGTTGTAGTTTATCATCGACTAATTGCACACTGTAGACTTTGTGCATAGATTTCCCATATATTTATTGTAGTTAACAATTTTTTTTAGAACGTGTAGTGTTGCTGATAGTTATGTTGGGTTTGCTGCAGGACCAGTTTTTTGACTACATGATACAGCAGGCAATTAAGTTAGAACAGAAAGTTCTGCTGGAAAATCGATCCAAGTTTGTTTTGGTTCATGCGTCTTCTGGCTTCAAACATTCACTTAAAGGTGCTGTATGTACTTTTCTGTTGTCACAGTTGATGAAATTTAGATTGCATGTGCGATGATTATTATGAACAAGGATCACAGTAATTTGGCAAAGGGCAGAATCATTACTCGTTGGTATTTGCCAAGTGGTAACATAAGACTAGAGATGACCATGGGAATGGGATTCCCAATGGGAATGGTAATCTCGTGGGAATGGGAATTGATGACAAAATTGGGAATGGAAATGGGAAGGAATGGGAAACAATCTGTATGGGAATGGGAATGGGAATGGTTCTTATTCCCATGGGAATAAATTCCCATCGGCGGATGCCGTGTCTGGCTTATGTACTGGCTAGAAAAAGAAAGATAGTGTTTTTCGTCAAAGTCGCATACCATTCAGCTTATATTTTCTGTAGTTGTGAAGTTCAGTACTGATGACTGTCATGACAAGTTTTAGATTCAATGACAAGCAGAACACATTCACCACAGTATGATATTGTGTATTAGGCTTGAGCGTTTGATAGGCCAAAAAGTGTTTGTGCCACAACGATGAAATGATTGTTCGGGAATGGGAATGGGAAGGAATGGGAAAAGCTTAGTGGAAATCCCATGGGAATGGGAATTGGTTACAAAATTAGGAATGGGAATGTGAAGGAATGGAAATTGACTGCATGGGAATGGGAGGGAATTGGAATGCAAAAAGCCATTCCCGGTCATCTCTACGTAAGATGGTTTAGCTTTCGGATGCAGTTTAGAATTGCTTGTTCTGGCTGGATGTTTGACCTCAAATTTTTTTTCCTAGGCGGTTATGTGTTGTCAGACCAAGAAGTGTATCTGCCAAATGGCATCTAAGTCTGTGAAGCAAGCACATAAGGATTACGCAGTTTTGTCATGTTTTTGTATATTTTAGAAGTTCTGCAAGATCCTGCCATCAGTGCTAAGTTGTCGGACACAAAAGCCGCAGCAGAGGTCAAAGCACTTGATGACTTCTACATAATGCTGCAGAATGATCCAAATCGTGCTTTCTATGGGTACTTGTAAAATGTGTTGAATTTCCAAAAAATTCTTGAACACTTTTGTGTTGAGTACAATATTAAATCATGCTTATTCACTTGACTATTTTTTTTTATATCATTGATGCTTATTGTCTTTTAGTTTTTTTTAACTATAATGCGGTCATTCTAATGCACCACATTCTCAGTTTTTGCCTGTTCGTCCACTTGTCTGTTTGCTTTTTGTGTAAATAGAAACACCAGAGTTGACTTTTTATCTCTGCCAATGGAACGAAGTGAATTGGAGGAGATTATGAGATTGGTCAATTTGTCCATTTGTGTATCTATGTGTCCATCTGTCTGTGTACACGAATTGGTGGAGATATGCACTCTAATGAGTGTTTTCTAGTTTATTTTGCGTTACCTAGTTAAAAGATGTGCCATTTTTTCAGTTCTGAAGTTTAAGAGTAAGAATTAGGGTTGTGCAGTTTTAGGTGGATGACCGCAGAGTATGTCAGTACTGGGCTGATATATTTTTTTATTTCTGTAACACAGTTTAATTTACTGGCCATGCAGTTATACGTGGTTAATATGTGGAGTATTGATAGCTTTGCACATTATATACGCTGGGCTGTGCTGTATAGGGTTCGGCATGTTGAATTGGCATTCCAGAGTGGAGCCATCGAGACTCTGCTAATATCCGACGAACTGTTTCGGTTTGTGTCTTCTTTTTATTGTGAATGATGTAACGTAGCAGTAGCTTTCATTGTTCCAGCAGTTCAGCTATTTCTAAACATTTTTGAGAGGTTTGGCTTGACCAGAAAAAGTGTCCAGGAACAGTGAGGTATTGAAAATAGTGCATAAAATTTGTTGTTTTTGGATTAATTTGCATGCTCTGTATAGTGGTCATAGGTTAAGCTGACAACAAGATAATGTTCATACGAACATGGAGTCTGTCCAATGCATTTCAATAGTTTACAGTATGTGTCCGTATAAACATAATTAGTGAGCAGTATAGACTAATAGAAAAAATCAAAGTTTAATTCTAAATTGTACAGCAGCAATTTTATTGTCATTCTTCGCTGTTACAGGGCTCCCAGTTGTCCTGAAATTCCTGAAATGTCACAGATGTCCTGAAATTGTCCTGAAATCAGCAATTGTCCTGAAATTTTGCTCATTTGGTCACAATGTCCTGATATGGACCTTTGTTATGCTGTCATTACGGCATTGCATTCATTTTGTACTTTACTTAGTTAACAGGACTCTATCAGTATTTTTGGCTTACTTACTTACTACAGTTTTGCCTTAGTATGTTGATAACAGTGCCTTAGTAACATTTTTAGGACTGCAGTACTGATCTGCTTCAGTGAATAACATTTATGAGGACAGAAAAACGTGCATTTTCTGTGTCTTGAGCCTTGTGAAACCGACAAAAATGTCCTGAAATTGTTTTGAAATTTTGTAAACATTGGGTCCTGAAATTTCACTTCTTGCTCCTGGGAGACCTGCTGTTATTATAACTAAACAATTAACGTTGTTGGTAACATGACCATTCGATTCATCACTAATGCTTTACTATAAATGGTCCACTGTGACCATGCGCACACCATTATGGAGATATGGCGCCTCAATGGGGTCACGATCTTGACCTTTTGGGGTCACGTGACGTCATCGGCCACGTTACCATTCGACTTTCTATGGGTGGTCTATGGTGACCATGTGTCTATCTTGCACCGTTATGGAGATATGGCGTTTCAAATGTTGGACGCACTGATGTGGTGATGGAAAGAAAGAAGCAAGAAGGGAAAGAGAAAGAGGAAGGGGAGAGGAAGGAAAGAAAAAGTGGAAGGAGAAAAGGAAGGGAAATTACAAGGAGAAGGGAG
>Ga0209367_1002468_pt1 | contig 24447 bp, 8 predicted proteins | sample WorMetLIZISLAND2_FD_187412 | JGI IMG/M metagenome (GOLD analysis project Ga0209367, IMG submission 187412) | Marine gutless worms symbiont microbial communities from Max Planck institute for Marine Microbiology, Germany - Olavius geniculatus... ... | reverse complement strand
CCCCAAGACATGGCAGGAACAGCGAAGCCACCCAGCGCACATGACCAGACCACAGACCAGGCAGGCACCAACCAAGCAATGACCCATAGGTGTCTGTTAGATCTTGTTAACCCCAACTACAATAAGTCATGGCAGGAATAGCAAAAAGCGCAACTACCCCCGCTCACTTGACTACACTGCCAGTCAGGTCACATTGCCCTGACCAAGCAAGTACTGTGGGGCTCATCAAAAGATTTACGGTCCCCTCAGCTAGTCACCCGGCAGGCGACAAAACCTGTTCAGCAGACAAGCCGCAGGAGCAGCGCGGCCAAACCACCCCTGCCACGTCCCAGAGCTAAACGGGGCAAAGGAGAGACCATGCAGGGTTTCCAAGCCTGACAGCAAAACCGTAGTCCCGAACTACAATGCATTCGGTATCTACGGGAAATCCCCGTCTGACTCATCACCCTTGCATGGGACCAAGAGTCCCTCCAATGCTCCACCCAACCCAAGACATGACAAGGACAGCGAAGCCACACAGCACACACAACCAAACCACAGACCAGGCAGGCACCAACCAAGTTCAACCAACATATCTTTATCTCGTCGTGCGTACGCTGTGTTGTAGACGTGGCCAGGGCGCAGATGGTTCTCAGCGCACGTGGATCGAGTCGTGCAACGCCAGGTGCAGCTGTAGTGCCGATGACGTAGGACTTCAGCTGGAACCTGTCTGCATCAGTGACGGACGACGATACTACTCGCCTTGTCATGCCGGCTGTTCACAGCTACTACAGACCACCGCCGGACGCATTGTAAGTTGCACAGGCCCACTCAGCCTCCTACCCTTAGGGGGACAAAAATTGAGGGGTATCTTAGAGGCTGCGGGGCAAATGCCTATAGTGTGGCTGATTGATTGGGCTGTGGTGTGTCTGTTAGCTGCAGCGTGGGTCTAACTGTTCGCTGACTGACGCGGGCAATATGGATGGCTGCATAGTGCGCTGCGGTATCATTAGCTCATTGTATGAGGTGCCACTTGTGAGATTGTGCAATATTCCTGGACATATGACTCGTGTAAGCAGTGCTATACAGCAAGTAGGTTACGTGACTTTTAATGTTTTTACCTTTTCGGTTTGATGCGCGTGTAATCTACATTGTCAAAGTTGCCAGTTTGTACGTGATCAAAAAACTTGGCAGCAACGGCTAACGGTTTTCAATTTTTCTTCGGGGAATCGAGTTAACTTCTGCGAAAAAAGTCGAGCGGCTGAACTACAACCGCGTGTTAAGTAATTGTTCCTTTCTGGAATCATGCGGTCTCAGTTTTTACGCGCGAGAGCTAGCATAGCTATAGTGCGTATTAGCTAGGATAATTCTGTCTGTCTGTCCGTCTGTCCGTCGGTCATGACCCGGTACCAATCCAAGACCAGGTGAAATAAAGATTTCGGGTTTTCACCATATGATAGCCCATTGTCTCTAGTATTTCGTGACAAAATTTCATCCCGCTGGGTAAAGGGGATCCCCTCGAACGAGGGGGCGAAAGAGGGGAACCCCCTTAAAAAGCGTTATTTTACCGCTATAGACTCGTCTAACGTGAAACTGGTTGCAGGTAGGCACAGACATGCTGCTAATCATAACAAGCACTGGCGTCGAGCTTCTTAGAAATGTCAACATCGATAACTTTGAATGACCTTAAACCCACAAAATAGCGGGTTGAGTGAATTTTTCGCGATTTCGGACTGCGACACGCATTTCAAAAGTGAATTGCGCCAAAATGGCTGGAGATAGACCAAAACAACCTGCGTATGAAATTTTCAGCATTGAATGTAGATTTTAGCAGTCCAAGTCCGAACCCTCTAGGGTAGCGCAAGCGGATATCAAAGATGGGTACCCTTCTAAAAGTGATTATTTATCCGTTGTTGGTTTGTCTAGCATGAAAATAGTTGCAGATATGCACAGACATGCTGCTTGTCATAAATTGGTTTTGAGTGTTTTTTGGCGATTTTTGGCTGCAAAAGAGTGAATTGTGACGCAGTGGATACAGATAGACCAAGATTACTTGCGAACAAGAACTGCTATAGGCTCTCGCGCGTCTCATGAGCATTAGCTCAGATTTCTTGTAACCTTAATCCCAAAACCTGTTCTTGGTTTTGTTTCGACACAAAGGCGCATACAGAGCGACGTAACTGAACTGAACTAAACTAACATGGCTTAGTTTTTGACGAACTGGCCAATGGACAAGCAATAATGCATTACAGTAGGCACAGTCTAATGGCGTCGTTGACTAAGTGACTACGGGCACGTACGCGTCAGCCGCTGACCATTGGCCTCGCCTTGCTCGTACATTGGTCAGTTCGTCAAAAACTAAACCGTGTCAGTTCAGTTTAGTTCAGTTACGTCGCTCTGTACGCTCCTTTAGTCTATCTGACGTGATCTGTGCAGTGTGATGGTATAATCCTCATATAACAGGAGTTTTCGAGGTGTTCATGTGGCGCTGGGGCAACAGCATCAGCAGCACAGTACAAGTCGACGGACTGCGTCAGTAACTGTTCAATGTACGGCGTCTATTGGTTCGTCATGTTTGTCGTCGTCCTGGCCCAGTCCATGACTCAAGTCATAGTCGTCATGCTCTTTATCAGGTCCGTCGGTCCCGATTAAAGTGCATGTGTTATTTTCAAGCATGTTCAGCCCTTAGGCATGTTCGAGGTGTTAAATCAAACAGGGCCGCCGATTTTAAGGGGGCGCCATTTTGGACCTTAAAGATTTCAGTGCTGACCAAAGAACCAGAAATGCTGCAAGCAGGTGCGTTTTGCGAGCATTAAAATGCAGCATACAACGCTCTTGCAGACCCCTGCCTGGTTTTAAGGGGAAGAGGAAAGGGAAAGAATAAAAAGGAGCAAAGAGAATTTAGGGAAATAGAGAAGATTGACAGAGGGGGTGAAGAAGAGAGGGGACGAGGGTTGACTCTGATGCGTAGATGGAGCATGACCGCCAATTGGCTAAAATTGGCCCCGGATAGGCCTATTTTTTACGCGCGACAGCATGCAATGTTTCGCGCGTCTTAGCCATCGTCGAGGTGTCTGTCCGTCAGTCCGTCGCACCCTAGCACTGTATCAAAACGGCGACACCTAGAATCACGAAATCTTTAATGCGGGCTGCCCCAAGGACTCTAGTTTTTAGTGACAAAATTTTGTGCCTCTGGGTGATGGGGTTCCCTCGAACGAAGGCGTCAAAGTGGGGTACCTCCTTCCCCCTAAAAGACGTTATTTTGCCATTATTGACTCTTACAGTGTAAAAATGGTTGCAAATAGTACAGACTTGGCCTAATTAATTAACTCCCCATTCCTCGGCAGATGCAATATGGTGAATATGTTGTGTAAATGTTTCTTCGTGTAAGTCATAGCAATGATCACGATCTTGCTGTCTGTTTGTGCGGCGGCTGTAGGAGCGTTCCCGGGAAGAGAAGAATGTTATCTCTCGGATTTGCCGTCTGGATCGTCGTCGTCATCGGTAAGTCTGCGACGGATTTCCAATAAACTGCTATAGCAAAACAGTATAAAATTGCGCCATGAATGCATGGACTGCCATGGAGATTAACTTGCATGCGATAAAAAGCGTTATTCGGGGGCTACTGTCCCCCCTAAAAGTGCGTTCTCACTGCGCGCGTCACGCGGCGTGACGCGCGCAGTGAGAACGCACCTTAAGTTCTTGGAGCAAGTTTCCTCCCCCTAACTCAAGGTGAGGCGCCGCCGGCGCCGAGAATGAGGCGCCGTATAGGCATCGACAGGATGGGGAATGGGGAAAAGGTCTGGGGGAAGGTCCGGGGCGGAGCCCAGGCGAAAAACGAATTTGGTGAATTATAAGCGTCACTTCTGCTTGCAAAATAGCGTAAATATATCAGAAATGCAAAATAATAATAATGTTCAACTTTTCCTCTAATTTCCCAAAATAACCATTACATTTGCTCAAAGGTTTATCTGGTGTAAAACACTTCTGGCATTATTTATATCGTTTATTCCTACTTACTTCTACATAGGGGTAGCTAGAAATTGGGGTCAAAGATTTTTAGACTCCGTCGAGAATGGTAAAAACTTCAGCATTTTGATAAAATTCCAAGAGGGTGAACAGTACCAGTTAGAACTGGACCCACATGGCCAAAAATTGAAGCCAAAAACCGAGTGCAGAGGTGGACGTCTTTGGGAGGGGCCGGTTGCCGGGTCGCAGCCCAGAAGCAAACGCTTTTTGGCATGAAAACCCCCTAAAATGCATAATTATCGAGTATAAATTTTATCAGTTCTACTGTATAAATTTTTTAATGCACTGCATATGCAAGGCAAAAAGGGCGACTTCTTGCATTTTGGGGGCATGTCCCCTTTGGCCCCCCACCCTAAGTCCGCTTATGTGTATGCTTGATGAATGCTTGTCGAAGTAGCTTGATGACTGCTTGAACTATCAAACATGTTTGATACTGCATCCGTTCATCGAGCTGTCTCGACGAGCGCTCGTCAAGCCAGCTTCATCGTTTAAACGGGACATAAGCGGCATGCTTTATATTGGGATCTGCGTCGGCTCGGCGATGGTATCGTTGGATAGGGCGTCGCTGGGTTCTTACTGCAACCGTTCCGCTGTGATATTATGTAACGGTCTGGCCAAAATTTACAATACAATCTTGATGAAGTTTCGTCCTCCGAAATTTGTTTTTCGTTTCGCGTGGACCGGGGCCCCTGCCTAACGCAGTGGTAGGCTACTTGAGGCCACGTACACGTGGGGCCCAATATGACATACTGTGTCAGACAGGGCCCCAGAACACCAAAGGAAAGGAAAATTTGGGTGTCGAATCCCCAGCCAAAGCATGCAACTGCAAATTGATGCTAGCTGCCACCTGGCGAATAAAAGCGAAAAGTGACTCAATTCCGTCTTTTACTAAATTACTTCGGTGCTTGATTCTGTGTGTACAGCGTTCGTGCCGGGCGTGGCGATCTACCGAGCGCTGGAGACCGGCAGTTGTCTGGATGACATGACCCTGTTAGACTGTCACTCGGAGCCGACCTGCTGGCGACACGACCTAGATCGCTACCGGTATCTGACGCACGGCGTCACAGCCGCTTTCCAAGCCGTGGCAGCCGCACTGTTCACCGCCGCACTCTGTCTGTCGTCCGACAACGAGACACGGGACCCCGGTGACGTGGACTCACCGGACTCTGTAGTCCATACCGGTAGCAGGCGGGTTGTCCATCTAGGCAATGGCGCCACCGAACGACGGACACATGACGTCAGACAGACACGTGCGATAAGTGACGTCACAAACATTGCCGCCGCGAGCCAGCCGTTCGAGCGTTATAACTCCGTTTACGAGACACGTTTGTAGTCAGGGCTGGAAAATTGGTCCGAAAAAAACCTAGGTCTTTAGGTGTTTCAGAATCCTTTCAAAACCCCATAAGTCCAGTTTTAGGTTTTAAAGGTTGCTTTTATTTGTTGTGAAATTTATTACATATCGTGTTATTTTGTATTTGCATCACGATTTTTAATTAGGCTTACTTCATTTTGCTAGAATTTACCCTATGTGACGGACAGGATAAGATGTTTTCCCTGGGTCATAATTTTGTGTTTGGCGTTCATTGGACACTAAACCAAAAAACTTTCAAAACCTAAAAAAACTTTAAAAGCCTGAAAAACCTAAAACCTAAAAATTTTATTTAAAAACTTAGGTTTTATTCAGCCCTGTTTGTACTCGATCCCGGCCGCCCGCGAGTTGCTCGTGATTTAGCGGCGTGGCGCAAAATAAAGTGAAAGTGTTTCGCTTTCATTCAACGAAATGTTTGAAGGCGCGTACAGAGCGACGTAACTGAACTGAACTAGCTGAACCGAACTGAACGGAAGTGACATGGTTTAGTTTTTGACGAACTGACCAATGGGCAAGCAGTAATACACGTCAACAAACCAAAGGGCTTGCCCTGCGTGCCCATTGGTCAGTTCGTCAAAAACTAAACCGTGTTGAGTTCAGTTCGGTTCAGTTACGTCGCTCTGTACCCGCCTTTATGTTGCTAATCCTGTTACGCTACGCGTTGCAGCGATCGACGAGAACTACAATTTGATGAGCAAACGATTCCGCCTATAGCTACACGTCTCTGTAGCGTGGTCTGTCTGTCTGTCGTCTGTCACTGCCTTGAAGTGCCGACAGAATCATCTAACGATTTGGTAAGCCTGTAACTACACTGTGTTCAGAAAAAACACCCACTTACGTTTCCTTCTATATCTCCATGGAAAATGTTCAGATTTCCACAAAACTTTCAGGGAATGTTTAGGTGGAAAAGTTAGATACCGGTATCTTTTGTTACTGGTGACGTCATGCTGTCGTCATATTTCTGCATTTGTAAATTATGGGTTTTACTATTGAAGACAGACATCTGATAGAATGGCTGCGAGTCAGCAAGGCTTATGGAGCCACAAGTTTCTGAACAATGGACAGAAAATTGAATGTTGATAGAATGAAACTTTTAAATACCAAAAATTAACATGACTGGTAGTATCAAGCCGTTAGACTAGGCCTATTAGCAGGCAAGTGGTCATCCACGCAGTGTCGCAGTGCGCGTACGCCTGCCAACATCAACAAAGTTGAGAATCTCGCACTCAGCCAAGAAAATAAACCACGAAAACAGTTGAGAATGGAAAACTGCATGACGGATTAGCATATTTTTGGGTTCAGTTAACACAATGACCAATTGATATGTTTTACATTTCATCAAATGCCTGTCTTCAATGGTAAAACCAGATATATGGGTTAAACCTACAATTTATAAATACGGAAATATGACGTCAGCATGACGTCACCAGTAGCAAAAATATCTAGCTTTTTACCGATTGAATACTTGTTTCCTACTAAACATTCCCTGACAATTTTGTGGAAATCTAAACATTTTCCACGGAGATATAGGAGTGGGTGTTTTTTTCTGAACACAGTGTACATGTCTCGGCAAGTTGCACGTGAATTTCTCCAGGTTATTTGTGTGTTAATACTCTTAATTGGCTGCAGATCAGTTCGTCATTCAACGCCAATCATGTCCTCGGTCGTTCGAATAACACGTTCCACTTTTCATGCGCCACACCGTAGTTATGTTTCTGCGTGACGTATGTGTGATGAAACCTTGTTTCTTGCTGTCTTCTACAGACAACTATTTGTACTAAAACGTGAACTAATTCGGTACTGAGCATTTATGTAGTTATTTTTGTGACAGGCGGGTTAAACGAGCTACTACAACTACATTATGGTGCTCAGCAAGATGTATTATATCCCGTTTACTCGATCAAGCAAACATCGAGCAAACGTCAAGCAAACATCAAGCAATTAGAGCACACGTCGTGCACATATTTTGAATACATTTGCTTGATGGTTGCTTGATGTTTGCTTTATCGTGTAAACGGGGCATTAGTGCTCAAACGTTTCAATGACGTTGAGTAGTTGACCACTATCGGTTACCGGTAGCCTATGTCAGAAGAACAATAGACGAAGGTGGTGTTTCATAATTCATCGCATAAACATTGCAACGTAGACCGTGGTTACGTATACTAGAAGCAATCAAAGATTTTAGACTCCGTCGAGAATGGTAAAAACTTCAGCATTTTGATAAAATTCCAAGAGGGCGAACAGTACCAGTTAGACGCTGGCGGCGATCCTGATTGTGATGTGGATTTATGGTTCTGAAAATAATAATATGATATATTTTTCAATGACATTTTTGGAGGTGTAGGGATAGGCCAAAAAACACTAAATATTAGATCTGCTCTACTGGCTAGGCGGCAGCACTGTTCTCGGCGAAAGTTTGAGATCTTTGATTACTTCTATTTTAATACACTGTGAGTAACATTTTATCCTAACTTCATCAGATATGCACCTATTTCAAAGTACTTCTGCAGAGAGCAAATCAAATTAAAATCAAATACGATCCCACCTCACTTTAAACACGTCAATGCACTACCTTGTGAAATATCAGTGCTACAGAAAACTATGAAACGTTATCAATCAATCAAATTTATCGCAACATTTCGTTGCACAAAAATTAAATATAGGCTAACAAACATTTATGAAAACAAAATCAATGACAAATGTATCAAAATTAGTATATTAAAAGCAATATTCACACCGCTATACTTGTCATCTTAATGATAATATGACAATATGTGTTCTGGATCTGGATGACAATTGCTCAACTTCTGCTGGATGTTGCGGCAATGGAGTGTGCAGACATGCAGGCATGATACAACAGACAGCCGGCTTCAGAAAAATGGTACTGAAACCAACAAGATGACAAAATCTGGTAGTGAATTCAGCAACGTTATTACTATTAACCGCCATCAAATTTCAGCCTATCATCAACATAATAATTATTCTCCGGTTTTTCAAAAATACCTTAAAACTAATGATTATACCACTGCACTGACAGTATCACAGTCAGATGAAACTGTCAATAGCACACAAAAACACGTGCACTATGTGCGGCAGTTCTATTGCTTGCAGTCAACGGATTCGCACAAGTCTATGACAGGCGACTGACGATGTTCCACCAACGCCGCCAACACAGCCGGCACTTTGACTAACACTCCGTGTACCTAAAATACGCACAGCAAGCAAGCAGTCACGATAAACAAATGAATGACTGGATAATGAATCAATGTTTACATCAGTTCTCCTCATAGGCTTCTATCCCCCCAAATCTAGAATCGAAATTAGACTCAAGTTCACCCCCTCCTATTTCACTTCCTTCTCCCTTTTCCTACCCCATTTTTGCTCCCCATTTCCATTCGCTATCCTTTATCCCCCTTTTCCTTCACTATCTTTTCCTTTTTTTCCCTTCCCCTCTTTTAACTTCCCCTTCCCAGAGGCCCCACACGCTTAGTCCAACTAAGGTGTCTCCACAAACCGTTTGGGGGAGCTTACAGCACTCCCCCAAACAGTTTGTGGTGCATTTTGACCTAAAACATTACTTCTAATAGCAAGTTTACATACAGCCTTAATAAAACTTCCCATCCCATGTTTTTCACTGGACACAGCTGTGCTCACCAGGTACAGAGATAAAAGCTCATTGTTCTCCTAATTGTAGAGCTACTACTTAGTTGGATGTTAGTGAATAACCTAAAGTGTCTTTTATAACTTTGTGTAATCATTCACGACCTATGTTTATGGAGGCTATTCAGAAGTCTCTGAAAGTGACTTTTCTAGAAATCATTAAAACAGGGCTTATCACAGATTTGATGTCATTTTTCTCACTCAAACAGCATCATCAAGTTTACAATCAAACACCAACAATCTCAAAAACAACAGCGGTAAGTGTAAACGCACCAAATAAAGATATTTCCGAGTTGCCGCATCTGCATATCTGCAACCCAGCCGTCGTGAAATAATGTCACCAAACTGACGGATTTCTCCAGCCTAGATAATACACACACAAGCCCACGCAACTCTACACCATATAAATTTTGGAACAAATACTCCATAAATATAGAGGGAAAACTTTTTTTGGAAACTAGGGGGAAAGTTGCATATTTTGTTGCATTTTTAGCTGACCGTAGTCACCGAACTTTAGTAACGGTTGAGCTGTTGTCATGGTTGTTGTCGGTCTGTCTGTCTGTCCATCTATTTGTCCGTCACGGATGTACTGTGGCTAAACGTTGTAAGATAGGACATAGGTTGCTATTGATCACTAACAGGAAGTCGCACATTGGCTTTCAAATTATCTGCAAATCATCGACCTTGGATGACCTTGAAGGTCACTGACAACCAGTACGGTCGGATATCCTAGCAACAGCTGGGCTTCTTGTTGATATATTGCATGTATACATGCAAAACTTAGCACCAGTAAAATGTTTTCATTTATATTCACAATCTGTTTATTTGACACAATCACCGATACAAACCAGAAGTGCAATGAGATGCTTAGAATGCACCAAAGTTATTTTTAGCTGGGGCTCCACCCTGGACTGCTGGGGAAGCTCACATCACTCCCCCAAACACCACAGTCGGCTAGAAAAGGGAATAAAGCTTTTATTTGCTAAGAACTTGTAGCAGTATATTGGTTAACACGTTCGTCTCGATTGACAAAATTTCTCTATACAATTAAATGGGTGACTGTCTGTAGATGGCTAAACCATCTAGGAATGTAAACAAACACCCAAGTCAACTCAGCTTTCTACCCATCTGAAACAAAAAAAAAACTAAGCAGCAGCCTGCCTGACAACAGTTAAACTGGGACCTGATATAACGTATATCGTAATAGCGTAACGCTGCGGTAAAATCAACAATGAGTAAGTAAAGGAAATTAACATTTGGTCAACTTAAAAAACGAAGCAGTGTGCAAAATGCGTTTCACGTGGACGTGCTAAGATAAGAAGTTTTCCTAAGAAGTTTTGATTACGTCACATGGTCAATATAAGCGCATCTGATTGGTTGAACTAGTTTAGAAAGATAAAAAAAGAAGTTCTTTGCAAACGCAAAGAAAGCCGTCAAAAATTCGGATAAAAAACTTCTTTGAAATTCCTAAATCATCTGACAAAAGAAGATCTTTGGAAAATGTCTTAGGAAAGTTTAGAAAATTTGGCCCCAGGTGATTAGATTCTGGATCTGGATCTCAGATGCATTAATTTTCAAGGGTTAACATAGTATTGTATTTAACCATGTTTTTTTGAATTCACTTTGTCGGTTATTGAAGTAAATTAACTTTAATGCTACCTTGAAATAGGTCTGATAAGCAGCAGACCAGACGTAAATATCAAGTCTTTTTGACTCAACCGACTTCAGGCCGGGAGCACCCACCAACACAAGCCTATAAAATGCAGAAACATGTGACATAGAATCAAGCAAACAGTTGATCAACTGATTAATAAATATTTAATATCAATATTACACCAATGACAAAAAACAGCAAAGTGTGACGCTGTTTTGCCATAGGCTGTACACCCGGACTTAAAAACACTGCTATAACAATGCCCAAAAGTTAGAGTCTAGCCTAACTCTGGCTAAATAGGCCGATTTTTGTTGCAGGTGTGTAAATATGTAAATGCTTAACAAAATACATCGCAATTAGCAGCACAGAAATATCAGTAGAAAACTAATAAAATGCTATGTGTGATGTGTACTGTACAGCTGTTTCTTGCAACACCATAATAATCACTAGCAATATGCAATATGAACATGAAGTCCGGACTAACAACGTGTGATTTTATATAATAAATTTATGTAGCACTTCAAACCAGCATTGCAGACATAATGACAAGTTGAATGGTGATCAATTTGCACGACATTTTTACCCGATGTAGCTGAAGAAATACAAATTCAAATTATTTCAACAAAATGTGGCCGTTAGTTAAATATTCTTTGCTAGTCGTAATGTAATGCTGATGCCATAATGTGTCGTGAGTACAAACTGGCTTGCCTCAACTGGTTCTGTCAGTAACTACCCTGCTTCGATGGTAAACTTTATCTGGTTTACTGATAAAAAATGTTCATCATGTCAGCACTTAGCAACATGGAGGCATAAGATCAGGTGTCTCGCAATCCAAAAACTCATCCATCTTGTAAGCGAAGTGCGCCGATGCACTGTTTTGCTGAAAGGTGTAAAAGTTAAACTATCACCAGAAGTGTGTGAAAGTGATTGTTTTGGGCATTTTGGCAGCTACAGTGTTACTTCAACAGTTTGTCATGAATAAACCAGATTAAATTTGCCATCGACGCAGGGCAGCTATACAGCAAATCTGTCAGCACTGGCTGCAAAAGCCAGTTTGTACTCACAGCACACTATGACGTCAGCACTACGTCATGACTAGCAAAGAACATTTAACTATCAGCCATATTTTGTCCAAATATTTCAAATTAGTATTTCTTCAGCTACATTTGGCAAAAATTTCGTGTAAATTGATCGTCATTAAATTGAATTATGAAAAAAAGGGTGCCTTTTTTGATGAAACACCATGTACAGTTACGGCTGAGTCATTCATCCCAAACTTTTGGCTGTCAGAAAATTGTCAGAAAATATTCTTTTTGTGAAAAAATTATTGCGCATAAATGCAAAATATGGGACAGAAAACCCCCATTTGGAGAAATTTATGTGCAAAATTGGAATTCTGAGCACCCATAATCTCTGTCGGAAATTTGCAGTGTTTGTTGGAGAACTGCAACATTGTGCCCCGCCTACTTTTTTAAAACCCATAACACCGATGTGTTCACTGTTGGCATACTTGCAGTGCAGTTGGAGGCTAGCGTAAATCTGACGCACAACTTTCAGACAGTGATCAAAAAATACGTCCGCATCTTCAGCGCTTTCAATGGCTCCAAACACGTCTGCCTACAGAGTGGAGCAAAAAAGTAACCATCTACGGTTTTTTTTTTCTATTCTGAAAATCTAAGTGCAACTGTATATTTTACACAAAAGTAATAGTGCAATGTCCTGAAAATAATAAACACCAGCTGCGTATGTAGTTTTCACTACTTTGTACATAATTATATTTTATTCTGAATCCATCTGACATAAAAAAGTAGCATATAACCGGCAGAATTAGCCAGTGGTTGTGTCTATCGCTCATTCCTTAAAAGTGTGCAATTGCAAATATCAAAACTAGTGCAAAAAGACACCTTGTGTAAGTTCAATACGTCAACTTGGCATAAATAAACATGACAATGATGGTCTGATTCTAACAAACCATAAATATCAGCATCTTACCACTGATGCTTGTGTCACACCGAATAAACCAGGTAATGATGCATCACCTACATTATATGTACAAAAATGTATAGCTCGACAAGAATCACGCAATATAAGGTATATAATGTAATCGTTCATTGAAATTGGACAAAAACTTGAAACTCATTCTTGAACAAACTGTGACACCATTCTACATGATCCACATGATAATGGCAGTGGTCAAAAAAAACATCATTCATGTAACAAAACTGCAATTAAATCATTGCATGCAACATACAATTATGCACATAACCTTTGAAACAAATGCTGATGTTGCTGCAATTATAATTTAATCATAAACATCAAATGTTTTCAACGTTACATCTATGCTGCACAATACTGCTTTCTTAAAGATTTTGCTGTTCTTGCTTTTATAAGCATTAGTACTGCTAACAAAAATCACTAGAACAATAATGATTTTTAAGATAAATAATAAAAGCTTTATAATACATCAAGTATAAACCTGGTAAATGGCTTTGTCCAATGCTATAAAGCTGTATAGGTAATGTGGCTTTTTGAACGATCGTTGAAGCTAAAAATGCTAAAAATAACATCATCACACTAACTACAGAAGTTGAGTACCAAAAATCATTTGTTAATGTTTTTGTCTAAAAAATCTAACTTACAAGTGTTAACTGAGAAAATCAAAACAACATATTAATTAATTTTTCACAAATCATTTTTACGTTAATCGCAAAGATGTGGTACAACCCAGCTAAACATGTGCTTAAAATTATGCAAATATGAACAGTGAACACAAAAAATGGCAACTGCTAACATACAGACTCTTATGCTGTTTTCCCTACTGTTCATGGTTCATGGCTTTTTAACAGACAGGATGCCCTTCTAAGATGCTGAATGAGTGTCAGTAAACTAAAAGAGGGGATCATGATGAAACAAAACATAATGTAATGTGATATAAATAGAGGGCATTCTAGGTGACTGTGATGCCGATTTGAGTACAATGCTGAATACGGTCCAAAACATCAATGTAACAGACATGTTGCTATTTAGTATATCGGCAAAAACTGCGAAAAAATGAATGAGTTTCTCCTACAATATATGCATGTACGTAGTCAAAATATGTCAAACATGATGACAGCAGGGTCAAAGAAATAAAAGCTCACGCTCATGTGTACATCATGTTTGTTTAACTGCCTCATGTTTTTCAAATTACTCGCACAGTTAACTTTCAGAAAATGTTGACGCAGTACTATCAGTAACCGTTCTTCCTCTTATTCAATCAGCAAAAATTGAATTGAAACATGAATGAGAAAGAGAAAAAATGAAACAGTGATTAGTGACAGACCGACAAACGTTGGACAGGAGACTCCAAGCATGGCAAGACGATTGGATGCATCAGACTCAGCGTCTTCAATAGTAAACACCTGCGAACATCACATTCCAACAGTGACATTATGTTCATATTCCACTAATATTACAACAGCAGATTCTATCACACTGTTACACTATGACATTACAATGATATTCCAACACATTCCAACATATTTCGATATGCCACAACACCCAAATGATATCTGACGCCTGCCAGCATCACACTCAAACATATTCAAACATTTATTAGTCCACCCATTAATGGTAGTTTTTGAAGCAAGGGTTTGCTGCAGATGTTTTATTTTTTTTTCAAAGCAAGATCTCCGAGCTCCATTGGACGAGCGCCATAAAATTTTGCCTGATGGTCATCAGTAGGCCATATTTTATAACGCAGGCCCAAAATTTAGAGGAGCCCTCCCCCAAAAAATTTCGTATTTCAGGGGTCAAAAACATGTAAAATTTGGCCCGATTTTGGACGACTTCAAACTTCAATGACAAATATCTCTGGAACAGATAAAGATATTAAAAATCGAACAAGTACTTGATCTACCGCAATTCCTCCCGTGTTTGGCCAAAAAAGACCAGTTAACTTTAGTCCACTAACTACGGAAGTCTAGAGGCCAAATCATATCTACCCAAACTGACTTTTTTGGAAGAGCATACTTTGACCCCTAAGGGTGCTATGCACTCAATTTTTTACATGCGCTAGAGAATGACTAAGTCTTGCTAGCACATCCCACTGGAGATGGGGTCCTCCTGCAATTTTTTTTCAAAAGGGGGTCAAAAATTAGATTAAATTTCAGCAAATTTCACGTGTAGGAGGAGTAGCCCCACAAAACTTTGCCACATGATGTGTTTCAATGACTTTTTTCAATCTGCAATTCTGCATCAGTTTTATAATGTACTGGTATTCGAATGTGCTTTCCTGTAGTTGGCTGCTTATTACTGCCTGGTTTCACTTTAGCATTCTTGCTATTTACAGGCCCATCTCTTTTTCTACGCCTGATGTAATATACAGTTCTATGTTAATAAATTGAATGAATAATTGATATTCCTTATCAGATATGTTCGAGCAACATTCAAAATGCTCCAACTAGAGATCAAATCAGTGAACAGTGAATACTGACATAAAATTAATATATCAAAAAATAAGTTACTCATTAACGCACCTCACCAGTGCTCATACCGCAGGCCTCCTACAAAATTAGCCACAAACACACATGCCTAACTGTAAAATAATTGCACGAAAATTGTGACTATGAATGCCTACAAAATGCAAAACTGATACTAAAAGCAGTCGAAAACACATATCTTAAAAACTATGCAAAATGTGTAAATCAATGGTGTTAGTGATGGTAAAAAATCCAAAATTTTATTCAAATTTTAATCAATCAAAAAAATAGAAAAATTTTATAATAATTAATCAAGCGATTAATCTTTAGTTATAAGTGCTACATATAAGACAACAGAACGAGGCATACAAGGACGTTAGGTTTGACAGTGTCTGGACAGATGAATTGCCGAAAGCCACAGGATCTCAGCAGTTTACTGGTTGACATCATCAATTGATGTTCCATCATGGCAAGATCATTAGTTAGATAATATGCTCCACGTAACACTGGCCTATCACATGGCAAAACATGCAACTAATATCAGCTGCAGCAAATCTTGTGCAATATCATAGATAATGACACCAATAAATATTAAATGCTGTGTATAGCTCTTTATGAGAGACCTCACCTCAGAGCTACGGAGCATCATCTGCCATATGGGATCACACAGTTGAACGCGACACAGGTGAACGCGCCCCACTTTAACCTCAGCCGGATAAGCCAGTACAAGATTTATCTGTCCCGGAGGAATGCAAAGCTGAGTTGACCTTAGCATTAGTTATATGCCCAGATGGTTTACCTGTCCACAGGTGCAAATAGTCACCCATCCATGGGCAACTGCCAAAACTTAAAGCCAAAAATAAAGAAAATGCATACAGCATCAGCATCACAGGCCTATCATAAGACAGTTAGTCTCTGCGTCTGCATAATATAACATAATACATAACATACTGCATTAACTGCAGTACTCTACAGAATTGCATAAAATTGCCCAAGCTGCCGCACTATGGGTGGGGGAGTTTATAAGTTACAACACTCTCACAGACCTTGACCCCTTTAATGCTTTTAGTCAGTGGTGTCTACACAATTTGCTGCCCCTAGAATAGATAAGCACCGACACTGCACAACACGTTCCAAACCATAAGATTTATTCTGCTAACAATATCCAGTGGCATTTAGGGCACGTTGCACCAACGTCGTTCAACTTTGAACCAGAGTCAAATCTGAATTTGATCCCAGTTCAGCCGTAAATTGCGTTGCATCAAAGCGGTTCAAGCGTTGACCTCTGTTCAATTCTGAACTGGCATCTGACCATCGATCAAATTTTGATCTCGGTTTAACTCGCGGTTACGCATGCGCACTAGGCAATAAATATTTTCCGTCATACTATTGTTGCAAAAAATTGTCTGATTCAAATCTTATCCTGTCCAAAAAACTTCCTCATATCAAATTATAAGACTTTTAATGCAATTATACTGATGATCTGGATATGTAGATTTCTACCATATTCGTTTTATGTTCTCTTTGTGCTCGATAAATTAACAAACAGATGAATAAATCGCATTTTTAATGGCAATGTTTCGTTGTTACAGTAAACATATGAATGAACCCTAACCACAGCAACAAAAACTCATTCATATCGATTTATAAAATGTCCAATTTTATTATACTTGTGGTCTGGATATGCTAGATTTGTGCTATATCGGTTTTCTGAGGCGTTTTTGCTGAATACATTAATTGATGGATAAATGAACATCATTCTAAAGTGCCGATGCGCCGTTGCCATGCCATAGCTATGGTAAACATATATCTTGACAATGGATGTAGAATAATTAATGAGTGACTATTGGAACACAAAATGCGTATTTTCGGAACTTTAGTATGCAACTGTTAATGCGAAAATTGTGTGATGACTTCAGGAAAGCTTAAAATTCGAACAAATTACTGCCAATCGGTACTGGACTGTTTTGTAAGCATTGCGTGTGACTGTGACGTCACTGCAGTTAGCCTACAGGCCGAGCATGGCCTGACCAATCAGAGTCGTCCACGGTATAACCATGACCGTTCAACTGAACGGGATCAGCTGATCCGAGTTCAACTTGGTGCAATGTAATACTGCGTGAACTTGGTTCGACATTTGATCTAGGTTCAGCTGAACCGAGATCATGAACGACTTTGGTGCAATGCACCCTTAGAAGCTCTTAGCTCAATATAGTACTCAAGAAGCCAATCCATATACGATTCAAATAAAATAATCCAAAAAATACAAGCAATAGAGTTTATTTCGATCTAATGATGCAAAAAACATGATAAAAACCTGAAAAATAAAGATTTCCACTTTTCTCCAAGTTCTATATGTGTCTGTAAATGACTGGAGAATTCTGCAAAAAATAAACACATATTGCATTAAAAATTACACACATAATTTACTCTGTTAATATACAGACATGCACGAACCAGGTTTATATAAGTGTTATCGAAAAAAAATTATAAAATGCCTCCAGTCTAGCAAAACAAACGTCCAACTTCATGCAGTCCCTGCTGAGAGTTTTGACACACCTTTATATAACTGCAACAAAATACACGTAGTGTTATCTCTGTGACCTATCACAGGCTGTAAAACTGTTAACAACGACTTCTCTTTCCTCTGGGAAAACCAAAAATTCGACCCCCCACAGAATGAAAACTCCTATTATGATTGAGATTAAATTTGGCACGGTTGATTACATCAGTTAGGTGACCCCTCATGCAAAATTTTATGTAAATCTGACCAAGGAGGCTTCTTGGCAAATAGGTGAAATATATGCAACAATTTTTGTAGCTATCCATATGCCTTTTTTTCTTCAATGCACCTACAGGTCAGACCCCTTAGGGGATTTTTACACGCAATAGCTCAAACGATGCGACCACTCACAAGGTGCAAACCTTTCAGGGTTAAAAAATGAAAATGTACTATTTAACGTATTTATTAGAAAAATTTAAAAAAATAACAATGGTGCCTATGGGGAAAATCAAACAATTCTTTAAACGGTCATAACTCCAGCTGTGTGTAAGACAGAGTCGCAATTTTTGGTTCTAGAGTATGGTATTAGGGGACGACCAATCTAACAGTGTCATTCAAATTTACCCTGGACTCTTCCTGGTTGCCATGGCAACAAAATTTGGGACAAAATGGGCTATAACTCGCTAGAGATATCTGCGAGATCTTTGCATCTATAGGGGGGTTTTCAGGGCTGGGCCATCTAATACTGCCAACAAAATTTTACCCTAACATGGCAACAAAATTTGAGACAAAAAGGCTATAATTCGGATTCTGTAACAATATCTCCAAGATATTTGCATCTAATGAAAGGTTATTGGGAATGGGCTATTGAATGAGGCCAATTTAATTCCAGCACAACCGACCCTTGTTGCCATTTGAATGTCACGTGACCCCAAATGGTCAAGATCATGATTGTAAAAATATTTATGGCCAGATATCTCCGTAACTGATCAACTGCAGGAAAATGTCATTTTACTAATAAAATAGCAAATATAAATGTACAAAACATAAGTTTATACACTTGTTAACGGAAACATTTAAGGACTTGCACACCGAAAACAGCAAAAATTACAAAAGGTGATATTATTCAGCAGCAGACTGACACACAGTCAGTGTGATGCAGGCAATATCACCTTTTGTAATATTTCCTATTTGAATGTGCAAGTCATTAAAGTTTGCCGTTAACAAATGTATAAACTGATGTTTTGTACATTTATGTTCTTATAACAGACTTTTCTGATGTCCTAGTTAATTTAGGGCATTAAAATGAGGTCCAATTATATCAGAGAAAAAAGTATGCACTTCAAATGGTTAAAAAAAGCAAGCACTACAAAAAGAAAAATGTATAATGCAACTGACCTGTTTTTGCGCCAAATTCCTCTAACACTGTGTCATGTTGAGGCTGCATGCAAAAAACAAATAAATAATAAATAATAATTAAGCAAACAGAGACTCAAAAATGACTACATGAGGATTGAGCAAACAGACTAAGAATAGTACCATTGGTAATGCAAAAATAACTGTTGAAATAAAATAATAAAAGCAGAAATCATTACAAACCAAAAACACTCAAAAGCACAAACCTCCAATCCACTGACACTTGTCATCCAAAAAAAATCTTTTAACAAATTTCTGAATTCTGACTACGGCCAGCTAAACAAAAGCTGAAAATAAACAGGATAGATAAGTCATTTCTTTGACAAATCTATAAGGGTCATTCGATAAATCAGTTACAAAACAGCGTCATTCTCTTAGTTTTCCAGATCTAAAAAATCTAAAGTATACGTTTTGTAGAGAATTTTATTCTAAACATGTGTACAAATTTTTTTGTTGATGACATCATTATTGTTATGTCATCTCTTCACAGAACACCGCCTAAACATGTATTATTTCACCAGTAATCTCTCGTAACTTGCAAGTGACAAGCAGCATAGGAACGAAAAAAATGAATTTAACAAGCTAATGCCATCTCTTCAAATGCTAAAGATTAATGTTTTATTTTTCAACATATCATCTAAGTTCCTCAAACATTTGTGCTATCTGTCATCAAACTTCTGAATCTGCGATGACAAAAAAATGATGCTGGCTGCTGTTCATGCTACAAAAGAATGACTAATTGCACCTCGGTGATACAAATTTCTGCCAACCTAGTACGTGAACTGTTTGCTTTAAAAGCACTTGTCGCCCTAAACTGGATGCATCTCAGAGTGAATCTGATATGCATTTTTGTCCAAAAAAATGCAATAACAGCACGCTGTTCTTTATGGAAGAATTTCACTGGCAATTTTGCCGTATTTAATGTTTATAAATGATGCCACAGTGAAGTCATCATCGTAAAACTCATAGCTGCTACTCAGAATTAAATCCCCTACAAGGCATATATTTTGGATTTTTAATATTTGGGAAACTAACAAAACGATGCTGTATTGTAACTTATTTATTGAACCACCCTCGTAAATAGACAACTAATCCAATAAGACAATACTTGCCGTTGAACTGTGAAGTTGTGTTGGCAAAAACAAGACTTCTCTACCCAACTGAGAATATAGACTCCGGTACTCAGTATCCTGGCAACAATATACCAACCAATTCAGGCATATAGTGACATCAAATTGATAACAAAAAAAAGTTTTGGCATAGATGTGATAATACATTTCTAAACAGTTCTACTAAGGATCTTTATTTGACATCTTCATGTTCATTATTGTAAATATGCTGAAACAGTTTTTTTTGTAATATGTTTTTACAGTGATTGTTGAGTTGCATTGTTTTAACCACAAATAGCTGTATTTCAATCAAAAAGTAAACTCTTTTCTGATCCACGTGACCCACAGTGTAACACGGATCTCCATTTCCTTAACCCTCACACAGACACTAATTCACACTGCTGGACTATGGGTACAAGTAGAGTGCATCGTGCAATGTGCCTGTCTACATCTGAGCTTTTATTTGTTCTCATTGTGTATTTTAACAGAGGAATGGCAAAGCTGTGTTGGCCACACAAATATAACTTGCCTTCTAGCCAAGTAATAATAAATGACTCTAGCTGAAACTCAGCTTTTGAGCATAGATAAAAACAAAGTAAATAACCATAAGCAGCTTCATTTGATCACGCAGTTCTTTGCCTCTTAAAAGCAATTTTTCTTTTTCTGCATTCGATTCTGGATCCTGCATACAGCAACATCATACTGATAGCTTATTTTGAAAAGTAGTTTATCATCTGAAAGCAAGATAAACTGTACAATAACTCATATCATCAGTCACAGTACATAACAAGTAATTTGAGCAAAGCTCACAAGATGCGCGAAAGCCTATAGCAGTTCCTGATCTCAGGTAATCGTAGTCTATCTCCATCTATTTCGTCGTAATTTACTCTTTTGCAGCCAAAAATCGCCAAAAAATCACGTTAAATCAATATTTTTAGGGTTCAAGGTCATTCAAGGTCATCGATGTTCATGAATCCAAAAAGCCTGTCACAAGGGCTTGTTATGATAAGCAGGATGTCTGTGAGTATCTGCAACAGGGGTTTAGGGGGGTTAGCTGTCTTTGACGCCTGCCTGCGCCGGCCTCCTTGAACCTAGGGGGTCGAGACTTGAACTGCTGAAATCTACACTGAATGCTGAAAATTTCATGTGCAGGTTGTCTTGGTCTATCTCCAGCCATTTCATCGCAATTCGGTGTTGAAATGTGCGCTGCATCCAAAAATTGCGAAAAAAATTCACTAAAAACTTCTCTTTGAGGGGTTCAAGGCGTTCAAGGTCATCGATGTTCATGAATCCAAAAAGCCTGTCACCAGTGCTTGTTATGATAAGCAGCATGTATGTACCTATCTGCAACCGTTTTCACATTATTCGAGCCAATAACAGCAAAATGACGTCTTTTTAGGGGGTACCGCTTTTTGACGCCCTCGTTCGAGGGGAACCCCTGCACCCAGTGGCACGAAATTTTGTCACGATAAACTAGAGACCTTGGGGCAGCCCACAGTGAAGATTTCGTGATCCTAGCTTGCACCGTTTTGATACAAATCACAAGTGTGACAAACGGACAGATGCCCAGACGATGGCAAAGACGCGCGAAGCATTCTGCTTTCGCGCGTAAAAATCTATGCATTTTGAAACTATTGAAAGTCTCAGCCACCCACAGTGTAAAAATCCTAGTTGAGTAATTCGCAAATATTTTCCTACTAATGAGGCACGAAGCCACATAACTGTTTGTTTAGAATCAGTAATGCTACACTGCACAAACGTAAGACACAAATAACAAACACAGCTATTGCAAACTAAATATAATGCACAATGAGAGCAATAACAACCATATTATCTTTCACCCATTTCACAGCTTGAGCATTTTGTATTCTTGCAGACATCATGTCTTCTTTTGCTTTCTCTAACTGTTCGAATTTCTTGAATCGTGAACACTAGAATAACAACAAACATCCTATGTACAGTGTATAAAGAACAGCAGCAGGGAAGTCACTCATCTGCTGTTGGTCTCGAGACCAGTATTACGACCAAAAAAGTTATAATTAAAATAAACTCTTTGGTAAATAATCCCCAGACTGCAACACACAGAGAACACAAATAATGTGTGATATACACTGTTCTTTAACATTGACGTAAAAAATTACAAGTATTACTGTTTAATAGCAAGAACTTTTTTTACAAACTACGTCATAAATTCTAATCTTCTGTCCTTTACTACTGTTGGTTACATCAGAAAGGTAGATGAAATATAAAAGAAATCAGTACAGTAAGCCTTACTAAAGCACCGACGTCAAGATTTATATTTCGTGCTTTGACATTTTCTGCCAGTCGCTGGACATCATCTGAGGTTTGCGGCATGCCCAACTCCACAAAATGTTCAGCTGCGTTTATCGCTGCTTCAGATTTCAATCGGCACTGAACTGGCGCTGTAGTCACTTGAACACGAGCATAAAAGGAGTTCTTGCACAGCCAATAAAACCCCGCAGAAAACATCTGGTTACAACTGGTACTGAGGAAACTTATACACCTCGCACTGAGAGCTGTATGTTGATAAAAACTACGCCTAGAAGTCAGCAGCAACTTGGTGCAGACTCCTTGAACACGTGACATCTCCGTTACGATGCGTCCACAACGCTGCAGACAATAACAGTAACAAATCAAACTACAGCAACAGCTAGTCTATCGTAAACGATGAAAATTAAAGCATAAAAGACGACATTACAACATCATGAAAGAACTGTCACATTCTTATGTTTATCCCCTTCTTCTTGTATCTGATATGACCGAAACGCGTCGATTAACTTCTTGGTTGATCTCACAGTAGAAACTCTGTTGAAACATCAAAGTGAAAATCTTCTGTTGTAAATACCACCATCAAATCAACTGAATTGTGACAACATCTATTGTAGAGTAAAGACAACCGGAAACCAGTGTTGATAGTGCACAAGTTAAAGCTTTCTACGAGTTTCTGTAATATGTAATATGTTTATCCGGAAATGCAAACTTGTTTAGCATAAAAGTGGACGCTGAACTAGAAACTTGACACCTTGGCATCACAGCAGTGGTCCAAGTTAATCACAATAATGCCGGTGACTGTGACAAAACTATTTTGTGTTAACTACAATTTTTAAACATTATTAAAATGTGTGGGTTAGGTTAAACCCCTACATCAAGTATCTAAAGCATGATCTAAAGTGTTCTACCTATTTCCAGAAAGCTCTAAGCGATGTAGGCGTCCATATAAAATATTTAATATTCTACGACAGCTTCGCGTTGTGTTTGTTGTTTTACTGGATTTCGCCAATAAATTTGTTATACCGTGTTCCGTGAAGCATATTTTTGGTGAATAAGAAGTTCAAGTAATCCTAGAAAACTTGCCAAGGATGAACTTTTAACGTATAAAGTAGACTAGACAAAGATGGGAGTCGAATCACTGGCTACATCATGGCGCAGAGCCGGCATCAGAAGTGTTTAGCAACCTAATACAATTACTTTTTGTTGTTATGTATATATTGCATTTTTGTTTGGCGTTTTTGATTGCAGGTTAGAAAATGATTCGTGGTCGCGGTGGAGTAATGGGACGTGGTGGTCCGGTACGACCGCTTTTCAACAGTGGCCCGGCAAAGTAAATTTTCTTCAGTTTTCGTGTATAATTTGTAATGTATAGCAGGAAAGAGGGCGAAAAGTTATCAACCTGTCCACAAATTTTAGTGATTTAAAAAGCGTTTTTGCTAAGATTTACGTCTGATGAGTTATTATCTGTTATAAAATTGGTGGGTCTTTTGTTATTTTTTTGTCGAGAGTGATTTTTACACTAAAACTGCAAGAATTAGCGTAGGCATGGCATTCTGCCTTTCGATAGCCAATGCGACGTCGTATAATTTTAGCGAAATTCTGTTTGATGTAACGTATAAAACGTACCTTTTTGATGGATCAGCGTTGAAATCGTTAATATAACTGTTTTTGATGAACGTAGGTTGTCATTTTTATTCGACAAAATCGGAAACTTTCAACATAAACATTGTAAACTGGAAGAGAGGGCACCAAGAAGTAACATGACGTATTTAGCTATTTTAAGCATATTGTGTGTGTATTCTACGTTTGTTTACTGTGTAAAGTTGGATGAAATTCGAGCAGTTGATTGTGAAATATAAGAACAGGTAACATCGTTAACACTAACCCTAACCCTAAGCGAAGTTCTTGCTCACGAGCGATTTAAAGTGGCCCGGCGTTACCGATGGCCATTATGGCCATCGGTAACGCCGGGCCAC
>Ga0209367_1002467_pt1 | contig 24450 bp, 8 predicted proteins | sample WorMetLIZISLAND2_FD_187412 | JGI IMG/M metagenome (GOLD analysis project Ga0209367, IMG submission 187412) | Marine gutless worms symbiont microbial communities from Max Planck institute for Marine Microbiology, Germany - Olavius geniculatus... ... | reverse complement strand
CGTACGACTAAAGTTATAGTAAATGTTCAAAATGTTGTCCTTTGGTCTTGACGCAGGCTTTGAGTCGTTTCCTCCACTGGTCAATGGCCTCGTCCACAATCGTCTGTTCCAAGTCAGCCCAGACCTGCTCTTGTTGCCACGGAAACCGTCCATATAAAACTTTTCAAGCACAACGAATCCGCAACTGAATGGCAGTGCACTGTGTGAAAAATCATTTTAGGCGAACTTATTTTGACAAATTTATGCCGACCTGCTTTAGGGGACCGGTTTTTTATGAAACACAGTGTAAATACTGTTGACTATTTTAGCAAAGGTTACAAGGTTACCTACAGCTCTCAATCATAACCCATCAGAGATTTACAAAGCGTCACCTACCATATGGTATCACACACATTGTTATCCGCCACATGACACAGGTAAACGTGTCTTATACCCGGTACTCGATCTACCTTCCTTGGCTGAGAAGGCTGAGTTGACCTTGGTGTTGGTTATACACCGAGATGGTTCACCTTCTGCAGACAGTTGCCCATCCAAGTAATAGAAACCAGCTCATCGTGACGCGACCAAGAGTGGAACCAACGACCTTGCGATTGCAACTCCAACGTCCTAATCATTACGCCTCCATACACTACTGACTATTATTTCAACAGTAACAATACAGTACCTGTGCGAAGGGTCGTGAGCTGATCTGGTATTTGAGTTTGTCGGCGACCGTGTGCAAGACGATGGTGTCACGCGATCGGTCCTCCAGTGTCTCCTGTACGACGGCAGACAACATGAGCGGTCGGAGTCTCTGAGGCAGCAGTTTCACCGTGTCCACGTGATTCTCGCCGCCAGTCAGCCAGCACTCGCTCAGGTCCACCAGGAACGGCCGACCGAGGTTGCGTATGCGGTCGGCGTAGCCGGCGTCGTCGACGAACACGATGTCCATCGAGCGGAAAAGGTGCCCTATCCTGGTGGGCAGGTAGAGCGTCTGTACGCGGGCCAGCGCGTCTGCTGCCTGCTGGCCCGGGGACCGGTGCTTCTTGAGTGTTGTGAACAGGCCACGGACGGCTTTGAACGCCAGTCGCAGCTCGTTCGGGTGAAGTTTCTCACCGCCCGTGTTCATGTAGATTGTCTCAAGTACCGAGGCGTACTGCGCCGCCGTGGCCGTCGTCGTCGCGCCCAGCTGATAATAAATGGTAACACAGTATTTTATTAAGAACTAAAATAGCACTTGGAGAGCGCAGACCTCCGCCAAGCATATTGATTCGACACAACATTGTATGCCCATTTAAAGCAATGTTAAAAGTGATCCAAAATCCAGGATTCCTTCCGGATCACCCCCAAAATTGAATCACTTGTAGCTTTTGCCATTCCCAACATTCCCTGAAAATTCAAGAAAGAACCTTCCATAACTTTTTGAGTTATCTTGGTAATACACAGACAAACAAACTCTGGCAAAAACATAACCTCCTTGGCGTAGATAAATATCAGCGTGCACGGGCACGTCTACCATAAGCTCCATAAGCTACGCATGCTCCGCGGATTCGCTACGAGTTGCCACGTGAAAATGATGTCAGGTGGACGATATTTTGTTATGCTTGAATTCGTACGGCAGGTATATTAAGGCTCACAGTATCGTTTCAGGTTAGGAAGTTAAGTGTGCCGATGCGGTTGGGGTTAGGGTTGAAATCGCGATAGTTGTGGTCGGTATATGGATATAGGTAAACAGCTAGTAGGCGACATCATTATTTATTTATTTATTTATTTTAATATGTAATAAACACTTGCGACAAACGCGCAAGAACAATAACATAGGAAAACAGTAAAGAAAAACTAGAAACATTACTAAGGGAAACAAAAGAAACACAGAAAATACATGCTAAACGTAGGGGAAAAAATGAAAGAAAAAAACTAGAAACATTACTAAGGGAAACAAAAGAAATACAGAAAATACATGATAAACAGACTACAAATAAACAAACTAATAACGGTTGCTAAATAAAATTCTATTGATAAATGTCCGTTTGTGCAGTTCAGATGTTACTTGATCTATTAATAAACTATGACCTATATCTCTTAACCCATATTTGTTAGACTTGGCAACCGGTAATAGGTGATGTAGACAATGATTATCATAAGTTGCTTTATAAAAAAGCTGGTCATCATAGCTTGCCAATAGTTCTTCTACAGTTATGATGAACTTAACATATCCATACTTAAAGGCACGCTTAAACAAACTATTTATCTGAGCAATTTGTGCTTTAGCAAGAAAACTGCACCAAGATGAGATAGCATAAGTAATTTTGCTAACCATTATAGCATAAAAACATTATGTAACATCTCTAAGCTTAGACCTTGACGTTTAAGGACCTTCAAGATATGTAACCTTTGACTAGAGACTGTCATTATATGATTAAAGTGTATATCGCAACTAAAGTTACTTTGTATATATATACCAAGTAATTTTGCTGATGAGCAGCATAACCAAACCTGGAGGAAGAGTCGTTTGAACTCGCCGAGCTCGGTCGGCATCGTCGTCAGGTAGGGGTGTATCTGATCATCCTCATACAGACTCACGACCAGCTGGCGCGGACGCACGAACGTCTGACCGCCGCCTACCATGTCCGACATGATCAACGGTGTCTCTGCCAGCCGCTGGACCAGCCTCGTCTGCTCCTCCCGACCCATCTCAACCCTAGCTGCTCTGCTGTCCACCAGCTGACACTGCAGAAACCTGGCACATCACATCATATCACGGTGAACAGATTATCGTGGCCAAATGGTATAGCTCATCACAGGAAACCCATCTCAGAGTTAAGAAGCGTCACCTGCCATATGGGATACTGGATCAGTGTTACTTGCTACCCAACACAGGTAAACGTGCCCTGTCATAATCCCAACCAGACAGGCCGGTGCTCGACTTACCTACCCCAAAGGGATGGAAGGCTGAGTTGACCTTGGTGTTGGTTATATACCCAGATAGTTTACCTGCCCACACAGAGTCACCCATCCAGGTAGTAACCACTTGATAGCGACCCGACCGGGATTCGAACCCATGACCTCACGATGGTAAGTCCAACGTCTTAACAGTCACACTACCAAGCCATCTAACCTGTAGACGGCGGTCATGACGTCGTTCTTGACGTAGTTGCGCAGTTCGTGCATCTCGTCTGATGACTTGGCACCAATCAGCGTCAGTCCGCCGCACACCACGTTCTGTACGTGCTCGACTACCGTCTGCACCGCTGGACGCTCTGACACTCCCAGCAGATCCGCCAGGCGCCGCTTGTACCGGTCCACATCATCATCATCACCGAGCGAGATGTCACGATCGGTCAGCTTGAGCGGGTTGGCCCAGTCCGGCAGAAGGTATGCGCTCGTCCAGACCAGCAGCTCGTGTTCCTGTGGAACGCCCTCGGAGAACGTGATGAATGGCGGCTCGTCGTAACCGCCCGGACCGAACGCGGGGTAGACCCGCGTCATCAGAGAGTTAGCTCTGGTCGGCGGGATGAAAGCAATGTTGGCCACCTTCTCGAGCAGATCAAGACCCAGCAGATCCTTAAGCCGGAACAGATGCGTTACCAGCGTCCTGGACTGAGTCAGCAGCTGCGGAATGGTGGGAGATCCTCCCGTCGCCCTGGCGCGGTCGGCGATGCGCTGGGCGAACTCCAGCAAGGTCGTGGGGCTGAGTTCCGCCTGCAGCCCGGCTAGGCGCAGCAGCTCTAGCCAGGCGTGGTCGCTGAACGGCGGCGCGGGGAACGCGGTCGCGTCTCCCTGAAGCATGACGCGGAAGACCGGGTGGTCGGGGTCGAAGAACTCTGAGGCTCGGTGGAACCGGCCGTCGTCGAGCGGCAGGAATGCCAGCTCGCTGAGGGCCGCCACGAAGCTCGCTCTGTCCTCCCCGCGCAACTGCGGCAGCTTGCAGTCACGGATAAACGTCATGTGAGCCAGCGCCGCGTCCGCCGTCAGGTACTGGAAGTTGGGGAAGATGTGGCGGATGTAGACCTCGGTGGTCGACAGACAGGGAGCGTCGAGGACCGCGTAGAGCGGGGCTAGCGACAAGCAGGGTCGGAGCAGAACCAGCGACGAGCTGCGCTGCCAATGCTCCATGCCGGCGGCCGGGATGTCGTCAGCTAGCAGCGCGGCACTGCGGACCCCGAGGCTCACAAGACTGGAATGCACGGCGAGGTGCAGCGGCAGACTGCGCAGAGTTCGACGCGACGTCTCACTGTCCTGCCACAGTTCCACCACGTCGGAGAAGTACTTGAGCATCACCCGACACTCCTCGGCGCTCGGTGCCACCTGACCAGCCGGGCCCTTGGCCGTACCACGGTGTGACTTGTCAACCAGGGCGTACTGGAGCGCCTTCAGCACCGCCACCGGCTGTTCCAGGCTCGACACGAGCAGCCTGGTGAACGCCGAACTACCGCCCGTGCCCACGTGGCTCTGTAGCTGTGCCACCGAGACCCCCGAGATTCTCTTGAGCGTCGAGCTGGCGGCATCGAGCAGTGAGCAGTTGAGCTCCGGGATGCCGATGCGACCGAAGCCCTGGCGCACCGACGAGCTCATTATGCTCGTCTGTGAGTAGTCGACCACCATGTCAGCCAGAGACAGCGGGAACAGGTAGTGATCCAGAACAGCATCTTTCACGGCAACAACACACAGTATTTTACTGATAATATGTGACAAACGCACACATACACAAAACTGGAAACTAAGCACCGCTAACTATATAAAATCAAACCGATTTTAATCAATCAAACTAGCTACAAACAATTCCTTATGCAGATTACTAGAACATATCAATAAAATAAAATAACGTCCACGTGGCGTAGGCTATGAGAACCAGAGCAGCAGTATAACCGAACCTGAAGCGCCGCCGAGAGACTTGCGCACGGATGGAGACCGTTGCGGAGTGGAAGACGTGCTAGCGGCGGCCGTGAATGCCGGGATCAGACACCAGTCCTTCAGCGGCTCCAGCAGCGACCTGGCCGCCGCTACCTCGTTCACGAGCCCCGACGCTGGCCGGCTGGTCACTCGTTCAAACTCATCACACAGGAAGTTCCAGACCAGACCGAGCCACCGCTCGCCGCCAGGGATCAGCTCGTCACCCTCGCGGGGGTCCCACCGGGCGGCCGGCTGACCGGTCTTCCATCGGGCGCCGGGCGGCAGGACGCTGGACAGGAAGCTGGCGAATGCGGCGACGTCGAAGCGCCGGAAGACGTCGCAGCTGTCGATGTCGACGTCCTTGAAGATGGTTCCGACGTACGCGTGGTGAATGAACATTGACCCAAGACCGGGCAGCAGTTCATGATGGGCCGACAGAAAGACGCGGTCACGGCTGGCGAACTGACGCAGCTGACCGTCCTCACACAGAAGCAGAGGCAGACCGCCCAGGTGACTACGGAAGTACGCCACGTCCTGCCAATGAAAACATTACAACTGTGGAAACTAACAACGGTAAAACGGTAAAACGGACGGTAGCGATCGTACAACACTATTCGCTTGTTCAGACATTTGAAGAAATTTTAATTGATTAATTAACTAACAATTAATTAATGCATTAAATTTTTACATGTCCGAATAAGCGAATAGGGTTGTATGATTCGGCTCCCCTACGACCTCCCATTCTCCCCAACCGGGAGTACTGTCTGCATCCCCAAATATTTGCATTGCGAATTGCGGCCAAACCATTTCAGCACGCAGCATGGTTACTATAGAGTTGACAGCCTATAGGAAATGAGCAATGTCCTATTCAACCGTACCATCACAAACCGCATATGGACACCTGTTCTCCCAAAATAGAGTGGCTACTCCAACAAAAAAATTTGCACGGCGCATTGCGGCCAAACTGTTTCAGTGCAATGGTTACTATTAACAGCCTATAAACATCTACAAATGCCCTCCACAACAGTACGGTCGGCCATCCTAGCGACAACTGGGCTTCTTGTTCGATTTTGATTTAGTTTGCAAAAAATAACAACAGCCAGTAGTTGAATTCTGCAGTTTCTCGGTGTTTCTTGAGTACGAAAATTAACTAAGTTAACTAATTTCAACAATTTTTTTGGAAATAATCGACGAAATAATTTTTAATCAGTAGGGATATATTGCCTGCATCACACTGACTGTGTGTCAATGTGCTGCTGAATAATATCACCTTTTGTAATTTTTGCTGTTTTCGATGTGCAACTCCTTAAATGTTGCCGTTAACAAGTGTATAAACTGATGTTTTGTACATTTATTATTTTTAAAAAAACGTGCACTGAAAATCCCACTAAAGGCTTTGTGAAGCACTTTTGGGATCACAGAAATAAATTAATAGATCATAGTGATGTAGTTTACTTAGTTAGTCCAAATATACTAAACAAAAAGTTTTGTTAACCAGTATATTTAGTTAGTTTAATGCTATGGTCTTATGACATCACAGCTACATTGAAATTAAATGAAGTTCTCTCTATGTAAACTATAATTCCAGGTATACTGCACTTACAACATTAGGCATTAGGCAAGAAGCTGAACAAACTATGGCCAACGTTTTTTATTCAACGTTTCTAAACGTTTTTTATTTTTGCCACGTTTTTTACGTTTTTTAGCGTTTTTTTATTTTTCTTGGAACGTTTTTTTTTACATCTATGGAACACGCCTCATCGTACGTAACTGATGCGATGTCTGACCTGAGAGCAATAGTCATGGACGGTCTTAAGCACTGCGTTGGTGCTGAACGGCGTCGACGCGACGTCGGCCGGCAGAACGGGCAGTCCACAGTGACAGCTGCCGTGCTGGAACAGAGCATAGAAATCAATGACTGCCCGCGGTGTCACGCACGATACGTCCACCCCCGCCGCCTGGAAGCTGTCATAGATGTGTAGCGGTAGATGGATCAGCTTGAAGCCACAGCTCAGCAGCACGTTACGAAGCACCTCGTGCTGTGGCTTCTTCACCGCAGACCTATCACCACATCACACAGATCAATAGAACCAGACGCCACCCACATTCTCGAAACTTCTTAAGAAAAATCTTAGAAAGATCTTAGAAAATGTCGTCAAGTATGTGAACCCAGAGGCGTTTTTAAAGAAAAAGCCTTGCGCCTGCCCACCCCCAAGTACAACTGGGTCACGCATATCTAAATATTATATGCCCCTAAATAAAACGTCTTGATTCTGCCGTTGCTGAATTAAGACAATAAAGTCAGAAGGCCAAAAATAAAAAAAAAATAAAAATAAATTAGTTAAGCAGCATGGTAGATGAGCTGTTCATGACAATTCACAGAAATGAGCACGCGAGTTTAAGTTGTAGCAAAAAAAGTGCAGACGATGTTTTAAATAAGTTCTAAAGAAAAGCTGTTACAAATAAACATCAATACATCAGTTATAGGGTGTTTACACGATCCAGCAAACGTCCAACAAACTTCCAGCAAATGTATTCAAAATACACGTGAATTGCTGGACGATTGCTGGATCATGTAAACACCCCATTAATGTAACGATACCATACCTTGATCGTCGGCGGCGTGTGGCGGAGGCGGGCGACACGAAGTATCGGTCGTCCGGTGTCTTGCTGAAAGTCTCCGTCAAGTTATCGAAGAACGGTCTTGAAGCTCCCTCGCCGGCCGTGGATATCCACTCGACCTCCAGCTGTAGACTGGCGCTAGCGTCCAGTGAAGCCGCGTTCAGGGGAGTGGCAGATGCCGTCTCAGTGGATGGTATAACCACCGGGAACACCATCTCATGCTGACGCTCGATGCGCTGGTACACCGCTTCCATCAGGCTGCGCCAGTAACCTATGTCAGCAAAACCATCAAATTTATTTTAAAAACATGGCATGCTCGATAGAACACCCCAAAATGAGGAGAATGCAGTTAAACCAAGTAAATAACAGATAAAATCCATAAAAACTAAGAAAAAACTAAATCACTTACATTCCCTAAGTATGTAGACATTTGTTCGATGATAGTTTTGCAAGCAATCAGCCTCGAATTTTTGCACTATATGTAGTGAAGTGCAGTAATGTTGAACACTAGTTTGATCATCTGCACAAGTACTGTCGATACGTTACGTTAACTTTCCGCTAGTGTGCGATGTAGACGATATAAAGAATAAAAATAGCATACATTCCACTGTATCTTGCGCCACCCGGCCCACCCCCCTCTACAAAATTTCGAGGCACACCGCGCGATGCACTAGCCCCGTATCCGTGGTCTTGCAGTGTAAACTGGTGTCCGGTGATGCGCCTGGAAACCACTTAACTTTACGTATAAAAACGTAGTAGATCGCTTTGTAGTACCTTTACCCATCTGACCGACGAGCAGCGGAAACAGTTTGCTGTAAGCGTCCAGGTTGGGAATCTCGTCGCCGAACGAGTCCATGATGGAGACGTTGTCGCTAAGCACCGAACTGCTGAGGCAGGTCGGAACACGACGCAGCAATGAGACGTAGGCCGGAGCAATCACTTCACGAACTAGTAGGTAGTTCCACTCGGTCTTCGTGCCACGGTCGTCGTCCTGCCAGAGGCTGCGGCGCGCCTCGTGGTCCAGTGCGAAGTGTCCGTTGACGTGGACCGGCAGCTCCGTCTTAACCGGTAGCGGCAAGAAGCAGAAGACTCGGCTCGGTCTACGATCACCCCGCGTGTCCAACAGCGCCGCAACGCCACCCCGCGGCAACAAAGCCAAGTCCCCGCTGCGTACAGCATCGGTGACACACTGGGGCACTCGTACGTCGTCGTCCAGCCCGACCCGCTGGGACACCAGCCATGTCTCATCGTACCCCTCACTGTCGATCAGCGACATCCGGTAGACGACTTCGCTGACTGAGATCTGCGTCAGGTTCACCTTCTCCCCCGACCGGATCTGTCTTGCCACGGCGCCCAGTTCGTGGTAGAACTGCTGTCGCGCTGCGCGATCGGACTCCGACATTCGCACGGCCACGCTGTAACTGTTGGACAGCTTGCGACCACCGGCATTGATCTGTGACATCGATATCGTCGTCACGTTGTTCACGAACAGCAGGCTGTCGAACAGCTCCGAGCGGAACTTGTCAAACAGCTGGTCGACCATCTCGCTGCTAATGGCCTGATCCGACAGATCCGAGTCCTTCGCCATCTGCTCGGTCCGCAGTGGAAACCGGAACATTGTGCCGCCAGTGCTCAGGTCGAAGAAGTCTTCCAGATAGCACGGGAACACGTCAGTGAAGACCGGTCGAAGTTGCGGTAGGTTGTCGTAGCGTCGACCTGGTTCTTCAGTAGTGGCGCCCGGCACAAACCTGGCGTGCGGATCAAAGACGCACAGCGTCTCGCCGATCTCCGAACCCTTCGTGAGGAACGACGGCACGTCGGTGAGATGGTAGACGCTGTTGAAGCCGACGCCGTACTGACCGGTCTTGTTCGGGTCGAACACCTTGCTCCCCTGGCCCAGCATCTGTATACCCCTCAGATCGGCCTCGGTGAACGGTCGGTTGTTGTAGACACACAGGGCCGGACCCTGCAGTGGCTTCCACGACGCGTCGAATATCCTCTCTGTACCATGCTGGCGCGTGTCCTTCACAAAGTGGATCTCCGTCGCCCCGGCGTCGTCCGCGTTCTGCAGCAGTTCCTTCAGTATCTCCTTGTCGCACGGATAGCCGGACAGAATGCGCTTGATGCGGTTCGTCAGCGGCTCGCGCTGTCCGAACGGAATGCCGCGGGAATGCTTCTTGAGAACCTCCTGGCGCTTGGTGCTGACGCCGAGCTGGCGCGACATGCTGTACGGAATGAGGGGGTGTGAGAAGCTCACGGCTGTTCTGCTGGCTGTTCCGTCGACCGGCTGCGCCCACTGACAGTCCGGCTCATTGTAGCAGAGCTCGGTGGCGGAGCAAAGCACGTTGCGTGAGTCCGGCACGTAGATGGTGCCGTGCTTGGCGACTAGGTCGGCCATCACCAGTCCCTTGTCAGTGACGCACTCGTTCAACAGACTCACCATCTGCAGCGCCAGTCGCAACTCGTCCTTGTCCAGTGGATCCAGGTCGTAGATATCATGCATGCTGTGCAGGGCGCTGACGAAGTCCTTCGCCTCAAAGTGTTCCCGCACTCCGGCAACCTTCAGCAGCCCGGCGTAGTGCCGGCTATAGAATTCTGGCACAGTGTAAAGGTATGGCGCGCAGTTGTGTGTAAACTCAAACGCCAGTTGTTTCGGTGATAGAAATCGTCCGTGTGCCAGGATGAAGTAGCGACTGGACAGTGCATCGGCCAGTGTCTGACGATGCACGCTGCCCTCGGACTTGGTCTGCAGGAAGCCGTAGATCGAGTAACACGTCCGCTGGACCTCGTCCAGCACGCGCGCATCCTGGAAATAGTTCTCCGTGCTCGGGTTCGTCACCATGTCCAGTTGTTCGAGCACCTGAAATGAAAACATCTTTATTTATGTGTTGCAGCCAATATAGCTAGAGTAACGGGCCCATAATGCGGCATATTAGGATGGCCGCATAATATGTCCACTGCATATGTCAAACTAGAAAGCAGTCATAGCCCGCGGTACATCCGCCAAGGCAATGTTATTCGCCTCAGATTCAGTGAGTTTCTCGCTGACATTGTGCACTTCATAAATTAAATTACTTACTTACCATATTCACTTTGCCAGCGGTTCTCTTATGCCCCCTTTAACGCAATGGTAACCAAAATTTCAAAGTGATCCAGAATCCAGGATTCCTGCCAGATCACCCCCAAAATTGAATCACTGGTAGTGTGTGCCATGCCCGACATATCCTCAAAATTTTAGAAAGATCCGTCCACAACTTTTTGAGTTATCTTGCTGACACACAGACAGACAAACAGACAAACAGACAAACAAAGTCTGGCAAAAACATTACCTCCTTGGCGGAGGTAATAAATAAATAAACCTATTTGCAAAGATGAGCACCCAGCCTACACTCTTGCCTAGACACGACTCGTTTTACGTTCGTGTTTACTAAGTAAAAAAAGAAAAATGTACACGTAATTAGACCTATATACGCATAAATAGAAGTAAACAAACAATACAGAACTGCTCGTGTTCTGGGGAGTTCACACAGACGAGTACGACGCAGATACACACGTGCAGTTAGAAAGCTCACCTGTGCAATGGTCGGCTCCTTCCACTCCAGACCGAGCCGCAGAAACGTCAGCAGTTCAGTGGAGTCTTTCGTGAACACGGACGCGTCGGCGGCGAGATGACTGCAGCCGATGAGGTCCTTGCAATCAGGCGGGAACAGCTCAGATGGCTTGTAGAGCACGACCGCCGGGTCTTCGTCTGCAGCCCACCTCAGCGGGAACTGCGGCGACTTGGCCGCCGCCGGCACGAACGCGATCTCGATGAGTTGCTGCTGGATCTGCCTCAGACCGACGAACGTCGAGTTGTCCGCCAGCTTGTCTGCCAGAACGTCGAGAAACACCGCCACCATCTTGTACGCCGGCGCTCGCTCGCAGATGCCGCTGATCAGGTGCGCCCGGTCGATGATTTCAGCCCAAGTCAAGTCCTGCGGCGTCCGCTTCATGCCCAGTGTCCTCAGACAGTCGAGAATGTTCGGCTGGGCGTACGTATCGGCGCCGAATGGGAACCGCGCATCTCCCGGCAGGTAGAGCTGAGCAATGCGGCTGGACGGGTCGACGAGCTTGGTCGGCTGACGAAGTCGGGTTCCGTCCGGAGTCACTGGAATGCAGTGGAAGTCTTTGATGATGTGACTTAGCTCAGGTTCGTTGCGCGTCAGAGCCGCTATCAGTAATCTGTCGCGGTCGTCGGTCGCAATCATGTCAATGTTGGGCAGAAACATCTTGGCGAAGAAGTCCACTTCGCTGTAGGTCCTCGCTGCCAGCAGGTGGTCCACCTCGGCTGACTCAAACTCTCGCTGGACCCAGTCCGGCAGCCGGACGACCACACTGGACGTGCTCGAGACGCAGCACTGCTTGCACACTTCCACCAGGCTGGCACTCAACTCTGGGGTGGTATACGGACAGTCCAGAAACAGAGCATCATCAATGGACGCCCAGCGCCGGCCGTCGGAGAACAGTGCCGGCTTGTGCCGCCGCATGCCGCCCAGCTGCTGGTAGAAGCTCGTCAGAAGCTCAGTGAAAGCCTTGCCGGTGATCTGATCGGACCTGGGCCAGAGCAGATGAAGCTGACAGGCGCGGTTGGCGGGGGAGAGGGCGGCCAGATCGCCGAGCAGTTTGATGTAGGCGGACGTCACCGCATCGCGGAGTAAGATTTCGTTCCACAGTGCGCCCCGTGAGTCCGTCTTATCATCCTCGTTCAGTTCCGACAGACCACGTCTGTTGGCGGTCACGGAGAACATTGCGTTGACGTGGACTGGCAGACCACTGCGCAGCGGCAGCGGCATATAGGCGAACACGATACCGTGCGGAGTGGAAGCATCACCCGGGTCGGTCAGCGGAACGGACACGTACGACGACGAACTAGGCACGGCCTGGACCGGTACTGCCACCGCAGCCGTCGGGATGAGGCAAACCTCCTCCAGGGCCATGCGCAGTGACTCACCCGTCCCCATGCAGCCGGACACCAGCCAGTCCTGGTGACCGGACGACACACGGACCGACAGGAATGCCTCGCAGGACGCTCCGACCGCGCTCTGCAGCCGGAAGACCAGCGAATGGTCGGGCAGCGACATGCGGTCGAGCTTGGCGCCCTTGCGGACGTGCCGCATCACGTCCGTGGCGGAGCGGAGGATCGAGCACTGTCCGAGGAAGTTCTGCGTCTCCCGGTCGAGGCTCTTGTAGACGTCGTTCACGTGCACGACGCTCGGGTTCAGTTCGCGGATGATGCGCATCGGCTTCTTGCTGATGCGAAACAGCTCCGTCATGTCGGTGGCCGGGGAAGTGGCCCGTGCCGCCAGGTGGTGGACGCTGATCGTCAGAACGTTCTGCGTGAACATCAACAGATTCTCCGCGCCAGAGACCAGCAGACGCAGCAACGACCTACAGTCAGTCAGTCAGTAGCCTACCAAGTATTTCCGAACGGTCCAACGCCAATGGCAATTACAAAAAAAAATACAACAGCATAGCAAACTTCAAAATTGCAAGTTGATACAATAAAAGAAAACAAGAAAAACGTTACATTAATAATGTTCTGATAAAAGTTTAAGCTCACAGCTGAAAACCCAGCAAGCAGCTTTGCTGAAACAAGAAGCCTAGCTACCGCTAGGAATGGCCAACAGTACTAACTATGTCCGAAAAACAGCGTCTCACTTCCGGTCGCTGAGAGAAAGCGATTTGCCAGAGGTGACCAACGTTCCATACACGCTATGCTAACGCTGCTCCCAAAAGCTACAGTCAACGCTAGTATAACAGACGTCACGCGTCATCATCTACCAGGCCGCGGCGTTATAGGCTATCGTATTAACTAAAACTGCGGCCAAACCGCTGAACATAGCAACATGGTTACTTTTGGCAGCATATATAGGAACTCGTCATCGCCCTATCCAACAATACTATCTCGGGCCCCTACGACGTACTGTTTAGCCACGATACATGCGTTACGGAAAGACAACAGGCAGTATACAGACGGAACCTTGTACCAAAAGCGCGACCTAAAAGCCGGCCAAAAAGCATCAAATTCAGCTGCTAAGTCGCTGGTAAGTAACCTCATCTCGGCGTCGTCGTAGTGTTTCTGGCAGATCTCGCTGCGCTGTGCCTGCGCGCGGGTTCGCAGCGGCAGACGAAACAGCGTCGCAGCGTAGAAGTCATGGCGCGCACTGGGGCGCAGGTCACAGCCAAACACATCGTTGAACGGCTTGAACTGGTTGCCGAGACTACGCAGCTTCCGACGATGTTTACGCGTGTCCAGCTTTAAACCCGGCTTAGACCTGCACGTTGCACCATAGTTGTAAAATACGTTAAAAAAATACTTTAAAAACGTCTGTAAACGTGATAAAAATGTTACCTTCGTTTCATTTGCTTTGACGTACTGACATTAACTAAAATTACTGAACGGTAGCAACAGACTGTTTCTGGTGCTACCTTGAATACAAAATACTCCATTATTTCATTAGCAGCATATCGATTCCTGTAATAAATATTTTCATTCAGCTTCATTTTCAAAACGACTTTTCGGCGTTAAAATGTGGTTAGTGCTTCATCGACTGACTGGATCTATTTACACCCTATCTCTAATGGGCCTAGCATTAGTTTGCATTACTTGAAAAAAACGTAAACGTAAAAAGTAACGTCCTTCCCGAGCCTTACGGCCCATAGGGCTGCGCTGATCTCCGTTTCCTAAGGCCCTCAGCCAGACACCAGTTTTTACACTGCAAGACCATGGATACGGAGCCAGTGTATCGCGCGGTGTGCCTGTTTACGTCCCAGCGGTGAAGCCGGTACCAAATTATACTGCTTGGTGACAGAGGCACATGTGTGTGAACAACTTGCCCAAGGTCGTTACCCGGCAGTATCCTGGTGCGGAGTCGAACCTGCGCCTCTGCGTTACCTCAGGATTACAAGTCCGACACGTTACCGCTAGACTACCGAGCCACACATTACTTCAAAAGCCACCTAAAAAATCCTAGAATGACTAATTGAACTGACTTGTTGCGGATGCTCTTGCCGAGGAAGGTGGTGTGTGGGTCGAAGATGACAATGCAGTGTCGGCTGACGAAGCTCGGCACGTCGGTCAAGTTATAGACGGCGTTGAAGCCAAGTCCAAACCGGCCGATCTTGTCGGTCTGCGGCTCCTTGGTGGCGCCGTTCAACTTCGTGATGTTCTCGAAGTCATCGTCGGTGAACGTGGCGTTGTTGTAAACCCAGAACGCCGGGCCGTGACATTCCTTCATGCCCTCGTCGATCAGACAGGACTGCGAGTCCGCGTTAGTACGCTCGTCGTACAGAAACCGCACCTACGGTATGTAAGTAAGTAAGTAAGTAGAATTTTGTTCTAAGTGCACAATGTCGGCCAGTGGCCGAATATGAGGCACTTGGCTGAGCCGCTAGGGGGAGCCAAAGGTTTGCTGGAAGCAGTAAGTTTTAAGAAGGCGACGGAAAATGTACGCAGAGGTAGGTGGTGTGTGACACGGCAAATAATTCTGCAATGTCACTTGCGAACGCTAGAAGAGAGTAAGTTCCAGACTGTCGGAACTGCAAGGAAGTAAACAAGAAGTAATCCTTTATTTTCAACAATCAAACACCATTTGCAATAAGCAGAAAATTACGATGGAGCAAATTCCTAAACTGCACGTTCACACAGTGAAAAAATAACGAAAAAATAAATATATGTACACAAGTAATGTTTTGGTGCAGCCATTCAATAAGCATCGTCAAATAAATTTAATTTCGTAGTACGTATGAACGCTTGCATACAGGTTAGAATGCCAATGTGGCAAGGCAGAAAACAACGAGAGTGGCGAAGTGACGAAGTCTCGTGCGGAGAACATTTTTGTGGGCGGTGGCAATGCAATAACCGATGAATACAATGAATAAACGTCCTTATTGTTGGCCAATTTACGGAACAGATGCGCCTCATGCAATAAGTCGGAGCGACAACCTCGGTGGCGCCGGCATCGTCTGCATTCTGTACGAGTTCCTTGGGCACCGCGAATCCATCCGAGTAGTCGTCAAGCAGCGTGCTGAGTCGGTGCGTCAGCGAGTCCGTCTGTCCGAAGCTGTACTCCAGCTCCTCCGCCTCCAGGACTTTGGACATGAGTGTCGGAATGCCGAGAGCCTCGGCCGTGCTGCCCGGTACATTGGGGTGAACCAAATGAAGCCGGTCTTCAACGCTGGTCGACAGATCGCTCGTGCTGTATCCTGCAACAACAAACGCACCCAATCACAACGCTGTAAAGGTAAAGGTCGTCAATTTGTATAGCGCATCGTCGCAAACACGCCTCTAATGCGCTTTCGTCACTAACCAGAGCCGCCTGCCGCGCGGCCACCGTGTGCAGCCTGCAGACACAGGCTGACACAGCGGCCGGCTAGGCAACCTCAGTCAGCTGTATCAAGGTCCCCACCTTCCGTAACCCATGTAACCGTCCCACGGAGGGTAGAAGGCTGAGTCGACCTAGCTGGCAGGCTTCGCACCGAGATGGTTTACCTGCCCGCAGGCAGTCACCCATCTAACCGGGCCCAGCGTAGAGTAACTTCGTTTCAGCCGAAACGCGCTACCAACTACACCACGCCACCAACGCTGTACATCGTGTTTCCGAAAAATGCGAAAAACTGCTTCTGTCAGAACTTCGTGAAATCTCCACCGACTCTGATAACTTGTGGCACAAACCTGGCAAAGAGAATCCAGTTACTTCCCACCTCAGGCAGGCATAACGAGTCAATCGTCTCACAGCCATGACACTGCAGAACTATTTACCGTGTCAACTGTCAATCAAATATTTTTATATCAGCGTCACGCGTTAGTGACTGATCACAATACTACGTTACGTGACAACGCGTGCATACAGCTATCAAGTACAATGCACTACTCTCGCAGTACAACCGAATGTTCAAACTCCACTTGCTTCCATGTGAAGTGGATTTGTTGTACGACACGCTGCACTACATGCCACTGAGCAAATCTACAAGTTGTGCAACAACTCCACGAAGTAGTGCAGTGTGAACTTAACCGTTCAGTCTTATCTCCCACCGTCATACAAAAACATGCTTCCGACATTCTTATGCGCATCTAACCCATCCAATAATAATTAATCATCATATTTATATGCCGAAATGAACACAACAGAGCAGTAGACCGGTAACAAGATGCAATTCGATCAGGAAACTGTCAAATAAGCATAATGCTCAGTGACTGTCCGACTGTAAAAATAGGCTAGAAATTTCAGACAAAATTTCGAATTAGAGTACAACTGCTATCTCTTTCAATGGCAAAAAATTCTAGATACAGGGCTCCAAGGAGCAAGAAGTGAAATTTCAGGACCCAATGTTTACAGAATTTCAGGACAATTTCAGGCATTTTTGTCAGTTTCACGAGGCTCAAGACACAGAAAGTGCACGTTTTTCTGTCCTCATAAATGTTATTCATTGAAGCAGATCAGTATTGCAGTCCTAAAAATGTTAATAAGGCACTGTTATCAACATACTAAAGCAAAACTGTAGTAATTAAGTAAGTAAGCCAAAAGTACTGACAGAGTCCTGTTAGCTAAGTAAAGTACAAAATGAATGCAATGCCATAATGACAGCATAACAAAGGTCCATATCAGAACATTGTGACCAAATGAGTAAAATTTCAGGAAAATTGCTGATTTCAGAACAATTTCAGGACATCTGTTAAATTTCAGGAATTTCAGGACAACTGGGAGCCCTGTAGATAATGATCTAGGATCCACTGAAACATGACAATACCAAATTCTATGTTCAATGTGCAGTAATAAATTCGTGCACGGGCATGAACATTTCAGATGCAAGCCGAATAAACGGAATGGGCTATAGGGAAGGGAAAAAGGAAAGGAGAGGGGCCCGGCAGCATACATATTTTGGTCCAGGGCCCCTGCCCGAGTTTCCTGTTAGGCCCTGCCGGGCAGACTCAAAACCTTATCCCTGGCTTCAGCGGTGGTAATTAAATAGCACAATTACTGGCGCATCAAGCTGTGACGCACGCATGACAGTATATATGATAGCGGTATACAGAGTCTATTGCCTGCAGATTACACTGAATGACCACACACAGAGAAACGCAGTGTTTTGCTGGCAATCACAGTGACCTATCGTAATCATTAGCTACGCCACAAACAATACACGCGTCACGATAACGTCGTCTGCGTGCGACACCTAAACTCCACTTCGTTCCACTTGTTGCGATTCTGTTGTACAAACGAAAAACTGTATGAAAACATCCACAGAAACGTGACATGTCAACAAGTCGAACAGCTAGTTGTACGGTGACTTGTCGTCCAACAAATCTACGACGTCGAAGTAATGGCTTCGCCCAAAGACGCCTGGCACCACACATATCTACCAAGTTATACACAACAGTGCCCGCGTATCACAATGTCACCTACCAATTAGTTCGGTTCGAGTGAAGACGGGCTTCACCGCGTCACTGCTGAAAAATTTAACGGCATTCTTGTCCTGAGCAAGCGTGACTGTTTATCAATGGAATTCAGCGGCGGTGGCGTGGTCTCGTGGCTAAAGCGTTGGCGTCCAATCCATCAACGACTAACGAACTACGTTGGGCCCGTTTACTACGTACTTGGATGGGCGACTGTCTACAGAGAGGTAAACCAACATCCAGGTAAACTCAGGCTCCTATCCCTCCAGGGCAAACGTACTGGATAAAGGCAGAGCAAGTTCACCCTTGTCTGGTGGCCGGTAACACTAACTGATCCCATACGACAGCACAGTAAAACATGTAACTCTCCGTAGCTCTAAGATGGGATTCAATGACAAGATTGTATATGCAACTTCATTAAGCTTTATCACACTAGTTGTCTCGGCTCTTTTTAACAAGAACAAAGACGTGGTGAAAAGAATTTCGTCACTCTGCCATCAGTTGTGACATGTACCTACCTGCCTTTATTGCTGTTCTGTGTTCTTCCCTTGAACACACCCAACTCATGGCTAGCACCTACAGCGACTTAACGGCAGCAGCTGTTTGCCGACTCTGCAAGAGCTACAGACTACAGTAGGTCGCTTATACACGGATGTAACTATGGGTACGTTCCATGCATTACTATACTGGTGCTTGCTGCCATTATTATCATCAATCTCCATTATATTATCACTCCACGCCTTCGCGGCACCGACGGGCTAATTTTCCGCTGCAGTCGCTCACTGGTTACACAACACACAGCTACACTGTTGCAGTCTCGCCTATTATTATGCGATGTCCCATATAGGCCCGGCCGCATTACACGTCTCGCTCGTCCGTCCGTCCGTCCATCTGTCTGTGCCGTACGGGCCAATAGCTCGAAAACAAAAGGGCACACAGAAAAAAAACGAAAGTCAGTTAACAGGAGTAACCAGTGAGACAATTTCAAGTTCAAAAGGTCAAAGGTCAAAGGTCAAAGTCACCGGACCAGCGGAGGTCAAAAACTTCACGACAGGACGCATATGATATGTCGCGTATACGGCCGCCCGTACACGGCGTACTGTCTTCAGCACGGGCGAGAGCACCGAGTTAACGGTTTAACGGTCACAGGCAACCTTACCTGACTGGAGTTTATACATCATCCTAATGGACGCAGTGGGCCACGAGTTGAATCCATTCTGTTTTATCTTCTGCTGCAAGTCTTTCGACTTCTTTTACTGTTAGCGATGGACGACAGAAATTCAATGCTAGGACTCACGGCTGCTACGACGCCATTCCATAATCCCCACGAAAATGTCCAATAACCGCGGCAGTCCTGCTAAGACTTCCATTAACAGCTACACTACCTTGTGAAATATAGTCATTTGACGATTATGATTCCGATAAAATAGACTGTAGCTCCTTAGAAGCCTCTTACATAGGCAGTCTGGCAGAGAAGCTCCCCGAGCTACGGTAATTCTTATCGCCCGACTACTTACCTGCCTCGAGATAACCCGACCAACGTGTACATTGTAACCTCTGACAATAGGTGAGCAGACAGCAGGTATGTAAGATATTGGATATTTTTACCTTTCTTCCAACGCGCCAGAGTGAACGTCTTGCATTTCCTCCTCAGAGCATCCATCGAAGGAGGACCGGACGGGCGACGCAGAGAGACCGACTAAGACATTACTCACTCTCCGGCTGCATACTCAACGAAACTCTACCACTCACTACCACGACAACGCCATACGCACACCGGCGACCACCACATCATCATGGCATAGCGATTACGCGCCCAACTGTAGGACGGCTAGCTAGCGGCTAGCGGTCCGCCAGGCGGCCGGCCGGTGGGTTATATTCAGCAACAACAGCTGCGAAAATTGCTCCGTATACACAACAACGGCAAAGCTCGATATACCATGGCAGCACCTATGGTATAGATGGTGGCACATCAAAAGTAAGTCCGGAAGCTTTTATCGTCATTAGACACCAAATACTGACCTTTCAAAATTCTTTCGCCGATTTTCTCTGCAGCAAATGTAAAACAAGTGATCGCTGAAGGTCCCGTCAAACCCGACACGCGTCGCTACACTACCTTGAGAAATATAGTCAGCTTAAGTACAACCGAGTTGCAAGTTGCAACCTGGTAACTTTCAGCACGGTATTCTAAAGCTGACTAAAGGCCTATGTATTTCACGTCGATTTTGGGGTGTGGCGGGGACGGGGGCTATAACAATTCATGTTTTTCGTGTCCACCACCGATGTGAACAAATTTTAAAACTCGGTTAACATTTGATGAAGATAATCTATGAATGGATAAATAAAGTCAGGCAGCTTACTTTTTATCTGTTTTTATGGACCACCCGGTATATGAAGACCTGCTCTGGAACAACGCCCATCTCTAGGCAGCGTGCAAGTCGCCGGCGGGCAGGCCGCCATCCATATGTCAATCAATGATTTACCCAACCCCCATTTGATCTATGGGTGAAATATTAGCCCCTCATTCCTTCCTTCCCTACCTTGCCTCAATTCTGGTCGGCCCCCTCCTCAGCAAGTGGGTGGTCGGTGTTTACCGGCAGTCAACACTGCTGAATGCTAGAATCAGTTCTGTTCTGTGAGTCCATCTGCAGACATCACGCAAAGCTCAGATTCCACTTGCTTTGATCTGTTGTCAATATGTCATGTTGCTGTCATAATACGAAGCCGCATTACGTCCGCCTCTTCGTGCAACTGGGCTAATGACTGGCAATACTCTGAAAACCAAAATCTGTAAGCGTTCGTCACGACACGAGTAACCGAGTAATTTCTGATTCTAAAGGTAAGAAGCGAGAATGTTCAGGTTACGTTCTGCGCAGCTCTAAGCGGACGGCCGCGTAATATGTCGACACTGGGCCGCCGGCGACCAGGGTCGTTAATATTGCAGTATTGCAATTATTGCAAAAAATATTGCAATACTTTTAGTGCTGAAATATTGCAATACTTGGAAGAAATACTTTTTGATATAGAGTAGACTCTTAATTGTGAGGATGCTGTTTAGTTATGCAAAGAATCTTATCATTATTTGGTTTGACTGCGTGAAAAAACTGAGCGGAAAATATTATGTAAACACAACTTATTTATTATTCAAATTTTGTGTTATACCATGTAGTCTGTTGACGACCCAAAGTCTAGAAAAAAATTGTAAACAGTAGCAAAAATCAAAATTTATTTGGGGGAGTGAATAGTAGAGTATTGCAAAAAGTATTGCAATCAGAATTGCAATATTTTTTACAGAGTATTGCTATTGCTATTGCAATACGTTTTGCCAGTATTGCTAACAACCCTGCCGGCGACATATTTCTCTAGCTACACAGATACAATACAAGACGCTGTACGACGGCAGCCAATCTACAGCAAGCTCTACAACCAGTACACTGGGTGAGGTCAAATTTTGCTAAGACTTTAATCTAAGACTAAAGTCTTGACTTCACTTTGGTCTAAGCCCAAAGTCAAGTCCAAAGTCAAGACCAAAGTCAAGACCAAAATCAAAATTAAATCACCTGGCAATTTTTAATGTCAAAACAATACAATTATGGCTTAGTTCGACCAAACGGACGTCCCAGTTCGTTATTTAAGAGAAATATTTACTTTATGACCAGTAAAATAACGTGCGGCGTCTGGTAACTAATAGGCAATTTGTTACTTACTATCTACCGGCGTTAACTACGCAGACGACACTAGCGTAAATAATGACGTCATCGCTGGCACAAATATTGCACAAGATTTCTTTTATATCCATAAAATGGCCGTATAAGCAAACAAAGTAATATTGCACGCATCACCCGATTAATATAGGTCTGAAAAACACTTTTAGAATGCTGATTTAACTAACCGTATTATAGCAGTAATTCGACGGTTGCGTATAAAAGATGGACGATCGCAAACAAAGTCTAAAGTCAAGTCAAAAGTCAAAACTAAAGTCAAGACTTTAGTCTAAAACTTTAGTCTAAAAACTTTAGTCTTAGACTAAAGTCTTAGCGAAACTTGACCTCACCCAGTGGCGTCCCTCTTAGCCCCTCCCTCCCTAAATTTTGGGCTGTTGAAAAATTTTCTTCTTGTCGGTAATTTTTCATCCATAAATGTGAAATTCAGAGCGAAAACATTTTGGGAAAAATTTAGGTGCAAAATTTAAATTGTGAGCACCCACAATTTCGTCTGTCGATAAATTGCAATTTCCTGTCCCGACTACCTTTTCAACCTACGCCGCCGCTGAACGAGTATACTCAAGAAATCGAAGTAGTGGAGATCGGGCCTAACACAGCTCTAGAAGCAAACAGCAAGCGTTCAAACCTCGCCAGCTGATAACACTGCTGCCACCTGGCGAATACAACAGACTCAATTACACAGCTGACGTACAAATCTGTAATCCGCGGATTAGCACTCAGAAACCTCGGATTTGGACGCTGAACACAGCCAGTTTCCAGTCGAATATCAATCGCCCAGCGTCTGTCCATCTGCCTGTCTGGCCAGTGGCTAAGCCTAACAGTGTAACTCTGACGTTAAGTTACCACACGCATAAACGGCCTCCACGCACCATCAGCAACCGATGGCTCCAGACAGTCAGTGAGTGAGTGATATTTACGTCACGAACTCCGACAAGTCGCCTTTACTTAAAACTAAGCTCCACTTCTTCGATTCGTCGCGGTGGATGTACCTTCTAAACAACACGTTTCGGACTGAATTTTGCGTAGGTCCTAGTTTTAACGATGGACTTATTGCACATAAAACGGAATCTGTTAACATTACCGTTTCGGCGAGCGTTTCGTCACAAACTGAAATTCAGCTTATCTTTAGAAATTCAGAGAAATCTTATAAGTGTTACATTATAGGTTTTTATACTGTAAACTACTGGTCATTTTAAGTGGTTACGTTTCAGCTGACTGACGGATTGATCTCTTGCACAACTCCACGTACAGACAAATCGAACTGAGTGCATGGAGTTTGAGCTTTGTCCGACATCACACAAATCATCCGCCTCTTGAACACAGCATCAGCAACCGACATCTCAGCACGGTGTGTTATTTACGTCATCAACTGAGTCTCGTCGAGCTTTATCTTTTCTCACTCCGAAGCACCGTGTGTCAGATTACTACCGGTGATAACCTTCACTCAGTCTGAGTTTCAAATCCTCTTCGCCCTGCTCCGTGACCGTGCCGGCTTCGGCACTGGCGTAGAACGTAGAACGCCACTTTCTCCAACGGTAGTACTAGTACTATCTACGAATAATCTGCGGAAGACAACACGCCTTTAGGAAAGTCACCGGAGGGCGCCGCATTTCTCAGACAATCGGCTAAATTGGTCGAATTGCCATGATCACATGGTCTGTACCCGGCAAAAGATTAACCAAATATCACCGACGTTATCTCAATCTCTCTCCGCGTCACGTGCGCGAGGAACTATAACAAGCAAGGAAGTGGATGATGCACCGCGTCAGTATAATTATAATCCAGAGGTATCGGATTAAAGTCTATCATATTTCCGCTAGTTCAGCTGTTACTCAAAAATACTCACTGCCCCGCTACAGTCACCAGGTGCGACGCTAAAGGCCCCTGCACACGTGCGATGAGACAAAAAGTGAAACAAAACGTCCAAACTCCACTACTTCGATTTGTTACAAATTTGATAGACAACAAATCATGTCACAAATTGTAAAGCAACTTGACACAATGTCAAGACGTTGCGAATCATTTCCAAGCCCACGACTAATAATGTGAACTTTTTGTGTACAGATCGTTGTAGGCGTATACAACAAATCCAAACAAGTGGAGTTTGATTCTAAAACAGCTCGCGCCGATTAACATCGAACCCGTTCATCCGTTCATCACAGAGAGAAACGTGGTGCTACGATTTTCTAGAGAAGTTTCTTTTACCGCAGCGTCTTCCGTGGACTGCGATAAAACAAAATACGACGTTTTACAGCATTTCTACGTTGTTTTATTTTTCAAAATTTCACTTTTATCTCATACCACATGTGCGAAGGTCTTAACTAAAAGAACACAGTGTACCAGCCTATAGCGGCTCAGTGGACGCAGCAGCAGCGGTCAGGCGCGCGGCGCTGCAGTGGCGGTTTTAGGCCCGAGCCGGCGGGGGCTCCCCAGTTTTGCTCCTGCCCCCCCCCAGTTTCGTGGCCACCCATGATTTTTTACAAAGACAACACATATTTTTGATTTCTTTTGCCTTTCTAAATTTTACAAAAGCGGGCAAATTTGCGGCTTCCATTGAACGTCCAAAAACCAAAAGTGCTTCAGCTTCAGGGGGCAAAGCCCTCTGACCCCCTGACCAGGGACTTTGCCCCTGGACCCCGCTGGGGGCTCTGCCCCCAGACCCCCGTTATAGACTCGCGCTACTGCGCTCGCCATCGAGCGGGGCCAGTGCCCCCCCCCAGATACTGCGGGCTAGAACCGCCACTGCGGCGCCGTCCAGGCATCAACAACATTTTTCACTCACTCCCCCTTCCTTTT
>Ga0209367_1002466_pt1 | contig 24451 bp, 14 predicted proteins | sample WorMetLIZISLAND2_FD_187412 | JGI IMG/M metagenome (GOLD analysis project Ga0209367, IMG submission 187412) | Marine gutless worms symbiont microbial communities from Max Planck institute for Marine Microbiology, Germany - Olavius geniculatus... ... | reverse complement strand
CACGCTGTCTACTTGTATTTACTTTTTTGCTGGACATGGGTGTGTATGTCCTGTTATCCGTATGTGTCGGCGGCACAATAAAGCTAAGTAGTGTAATCAATAGCCAATGGCTTTGGAAATGGAATTTCCAAAAGCGGCAGTAATTATCTTTCACGTTGGCAGATTTAACTGAAATTTGGCATTTTTATTGCCAATAGACGATGCGTTGTTGGTGCATAATTTTGCCAAATTTAAGCAAATGTGCAGAATGGTTTACTCGTGTAACTCCATATTGGTAACAGACATATTTTGTTATCAATATTCAACAATTAGTAACTCTGTTGCGAAATTATATATTTTTCAATGAATTTTGGTGGTCGACTCATCAATTTATTGGGGACTAAGTGTATCAAATTTATCTCAGATTCGTCCAGATTCGACATTTCTATTGCACGCTGTCTACTTGTATTTACTTTTTTGCTGGACATGGGTGTGTATGTCCTGTTATCCGTATGTGTCGGCGGCACAATAAAGCTAAGTAGTGTAATCAATAGCCAATGGCTTTGGAAATGGAATTTGAAAACCCTAAGACCGATAAACTCTTACAGCGTCTGACTCCTCAACAAGACGGCTCAAAGATCGACAAATCGTGTTTCGGGAGACTCATGTAAAGGATTACGCATCTTTTCTAACGAATATCTCTGGTGATCCAGCAGCGCTACAACTGAGTAGCCTTCAAAATTACTTTCACCGTTCCTACAGAACTGGACTCCAGCAAACTAGGTTATTACTTTATAAACTTTTGCCTTGAACCATCTGTATCTTTACTACCAGTAGTACAAATAAGATCATTCAGTGTACGACCGTGAAGTCACATTTTTACTTCAGCGTATTCAGTTCTGTTGCACTGTTTCAATTAGATTCTGTTACATCGCAGATTTGTTTTACTTGATGGTAACTCCACTCTGCTAATAACACCTTCAATATGAGGGTAATTTTAAAAGATAACAACAACAATAACAGTAATAACTACAGGGTGGGCCAAAAAATGTGACACTTTATTTTTGTCCATATCTTCGCCAATTATTAACCGATTTTCAAAATTCTTTCACTGGCACACTCTGTAATAACTTGATTGTTACAAATCCCACCAAACCGTAAATGCGTCTCTACACTACCTTGTGAAATATCAAAAAAATATGCATATATAACGACAATAACAAACAAACATTTTGGTAAAATTGAAAAAACACTTCAGACCAACATTGCGGTGAATGATTCGTATGACACTAAACTGTGTGAATCTAACACAGTCTAGTGTCATATGAATCATTCACCACAATGTTGGTCTGAAGTGTTTTTTCATTTACCAAAATTTTTGTTATTGTAGTTAGTTTTTGCTTACATTTATATTTTACAAAATAGCGTAAAAACGCCATGTGGTGGGATATATAATAATCAGGTTATTGCAAATTGTCTGTAGAATGTGCTAGTGTAAACATTTTGAAAATTGGTCAATGATCGACGAAGATATTGCCAAAAGTAAAGTGCCATGTTTCTTTATGGCGCATGGTGTACTACGAGACCTCCAGTTGATGAGCGCAGTGATGAGCTGGGTCATGCCGAGTGCAGCGGCCAAATGCAGAAGACTCTGGTCAGAGGATGGCAACAGATCCACGCTGTTCCACTCAGACTCACTCAGCCGACGAACACATCCGACAAACTCTGCCTCCGTATCCAACGTCTACACACCAAGCCAAGTGGAAGCAGTGAACGGCGGAGGAGATTATGTGATCACTCTGTCTGTCTGTCTGTCTGTCTGTTCCACTGACACTCACTCAACCAATGGACACATCTCACAAGCTCCGCCTCCGTATTCCATGCCACACAACCCTACACCCCCAGCCACTTTCCAACTTTCAGCAAAATCACTCCTTAAGTAAGTAAGTATGTAAGTAAACGTAAAGCTAACTCATACCCAATAACCAGCGTTCAGCCCAGAGCTGATCCCGGTCTCCAGGCAGTCAGCTCGCAGGTGACGTAGTCATAAACCCGGTGGTAGGCTGCCATTACTTTCTACCAGACCCGCGGCTACCTTCCCAGCCAGAGAGTGTCACTGCCCTTTGACCGGTACCAAATTACACTGCTTGGTGATAGAAGCACATGTGTGTGAACAGCTTGCCCAGAGTCGTTACCTGGCAGTTCACCGAGTGGGAATTGAACCAGGTACCTGTGGGTCACCAGTTCAACAAGCTACCACTACACCACCAAGTCAAACAAGTAAGTAAGCAAGTAAGTGATAAGGTAATCCTTTTTTACTCAATAGACAAACGTCGTTGGCATTCGACAGCAAATTCCAACATAGCAAACTGCAAAATTGCAAGATAATACAACGGACAAATGGATTCATTCAGAAAATTTAGCATATGTGGGAAATGTGACAAAAATGGCACATAAAAGAATTGACACTGACCTCAGTGATGACGTCATCATTAACGTTGAGATTCTTCTTGACAAGGAGACCGAGTCTTTGTACAAGCAACTTCTTCAGTTCACCATCTGATATCATATAGCATAGCATAGTAACACTGCATACAGCCCAATATTGACAAGTTCACTAATAACTAGAGCTGTCAAATTAATGCGTTAATTAACGCGTTAACGCATTAATAAATTAACGTGCATTAAAAAATTAATGCACATACGTAAATTTATGTTAGTTTACTAAATTCTGTGAAGCAAAAGTTCCAATATTCCATTAAACTGTGGTCATTTGACAATCAAATGAATTCAAGCAACTAAACTGTAGTTGCCGTTCCATCACTACTGAAAATAAATATTATTTAGATGACAGGCTAATAGATTTCTATGCTAGCAATAACTTCAGTTATTGTTAAAAAATGTATTTTTATTTGCTATCTAACCTTCCATATTCTACAGGTGGGGTCCACAAATGTCGCGGGGTCCGAGGTAACTTTCCCCCTACTCTTCATCTCAACGAACCTGGGTGCATTAATTAACGCATTAATTAATGCATTAAAAAATTAACGCAGTGCGTTAATGCGTTAAAAATTAATGCTTCGACAGCTCTATAAGTAAGTAAGCCAAGTTAGCCAACAAGTGTGCTTTAGCTCTGCCAGCTTGCATATGCTGTATTTTCACAGTCGGTTAAAAAGCTGCTTCTGTGCCTGGCCCAGTTGGTAGAAATAAGTAAGCAAAATGTAAATTTATATAGCAGATACTAAAAAATCCCTAATGTGCTTAATAGATTCTGTCGTCAATATCTTGCAAAAAAGTAAGTCTTCAGCTAACGTTTACAAGTGGTTACTATTTGAATGGGTGACAATTAAACCATCTTAGTATATAACCAACACCAAAGTCAACTCAGCCTTCCATTCCTCCTGGGAAGGCAAATCGAGTACTGGCCTATTTGGCTTGGATTAAGGCAGGGCACGTTCACCTGTGTCGGGTGACAGGTAACTGTGTGATCCCATATGGCAGGCGATGATCCACAGCTCTTGAGATGAGTGACAGACACCTTTAGGCTAATGATGGCAAACTCCACTGTGATAATGCAAACGGAACCTGCATATCATACATATTGCGTTCACCGGTGAGATCTCACATGGCAGGTGATGCTCCGTGGCCTCAAGATGGGTTTCCAGTGAAAAGCGTTTAAGCCTGGTTGAGAGCAGCACCTGAGATGGTAATGCAGTCGGTGTGGTGAGTATCTGGCTGGGGCTGATGAGGTCGGTAGTCAAACTGGCACGTCTCGGAGACCACACGACCTCCACACACCACCTGGAGATGCACTGACCCGGCACTGTGAGCTGTCATATGCAGCCATAACGACAGTATTCACAAGAGTTGCAAACAAAAAGCCCAGCTGTCGCTAAGGAGGGCCAACCGTTTCTCAAATACAGTCACTGACAGGTTAAAACACTGCATTGAAAACTGCGGCCAAACTGCTGCACATAAAGACATAGCAACTATTGACAGCCTAGCATAGAAACTCGTCATCGCCCTGTCCAACGGCACCATCGCTGACCTCCTAAGACTTACCATTTAGCCACAATACTGCATGAATGCGTAATGACCCTTCAAGGTCATCCAAGGTTTTGAATTTCGTGTCATGCAAAGTACGGAGTCCAGTCAAAACAACAACAGCGTTCAAAAGGGTTGTAAAAACCCGGGGGTTTTCAAAAAAGCCCAACCTGGCGCTGTGAGCTGTAATATACAGTCACCACAACAAACTTATACATTGTACAACACCTGCCAGCAGATACACAAGTACGTCCACAGAGCCACTGCATTAAGTAAGCACTAAGCACAATGCATAAGCACACTAAGCACAACGCACAAGCAAGTGCATTTATAGACTGCACAATGTTCTTTGTATTTGCTTTCAGATTGTGCTTTGTGTTGTTGCCACCATGGCAAAATAAAGTTTTCAATGTCTCCAACAGACCTGCCAAATCTTCAAAGACTTGGAAGACAGGGTAGACCTAAAAGGCTTTAAAGCTACCTAGGTGCCATGCCCCTCCAATGCCTAGCTGGGATGCACATTGTTGCTAAGCAACTATAGTTTACCATTCAGTTAGCTAACGGCCAGTCAAGGTTTTGTTCAGAAACGCGCACAAACTTAACTAGCGAGTTACAATTAACAGACGATTTACTAACTGATCAGTTAACTAAAAGATCCAGAAACTGGCCCTAAGGCAGCACACTGTGACGTCAACGGTTAAAAAAGCTGGTGGCAAGAAGAGACAGCTCCAAATTTCTGACAGAAGATACATGGAAGGTGAAAAAAAATTCTGCCCTAGATTTCCATGAACGGGAAATTTTTAGCACCAACTGCCACGATGCTGCAACCAACAATGGCAAAAAAGTTATCGAAAAATTATATACTTTTTCTAACCTATACAATTAGTCCGCTTGGAAATGATAGTTTTCGGAAGGACTTATGTTTTAGAGCAGATGTTTTATTTTTTTTTATTCCAATCGCAAGACCTCTGAGATGCGTCGAGAGATCAGCACGAAATTTTGCACGGTGATCAGACCTAGGTTAGATTTTGTAATGCCAGTCAAAAATTTTGGGGGCCCCTCCCAAAAAAAATTTTAGGTTCCAAAAACATGCAAAATTTGGCCCGATTTCGGGCAACTTCAAACTTTGGCGGTGAATATCTCCGGAACAGTTAGATATTCAAAATCGGACAAGTAAATTTTGTACCATGATTTCTCCCACGTTGGGTGAAAAAAGTTTGGTGCACTTTGGTTCACTAATCACAGAGATTAAGCGGTGAAATCGTACCCACCCAAATCGACTTTCGGGAGACCATATTTTAGGCCCTAGGCGGTTCTGTGCCCCCAAATTTTTACATGTGCTAGAGAATCGCCAAGTCTTACTAACGCACCCCTCACCAGGGCCGGGTGTTCCCGTACAATTTCTTTAAAGGGGGTCGAAAATTAGCTCAAAATTTAGCATATCCGCGCCTATAACTTTGGCGATAGTGGGAGTAGCCCCATTTTTGAGGGCCTGCACTACAGAAATTTGGGAAAGCCAAAAAGTTGAAAATTCGGCCCGATTTCGAACAACTTTCGACTTTGACCACGAATACCTTAAAAACCATCGAGATGTCAGAAATCGAAAACAAACTTGATCGACTTTCATCCCAGCTGGGTTCAACAAAAAAATTTTGTGAACTTTGGTCCACTAACAAAAAAGTTGTAGGCGTGGATGTTGACCTACCCTAAGTCGACAATGTGCGTTCTGCATATGCTAATGCATTTGACTTCGGGCCACGTGACTTTGCTGCCGGGAAAATTTCACCCCCCTGAATTAACCTTCCCAATCGGACTTAGAGCGCCAGGCGGACTCACACTGGGCTTTGTCCCAAATTTCTAGGCTGTTTGTGTATGGCTACAATTTTTTATGTTCAACGCGAGATCTCCGAGATGCGTCGGCCGATCAACGTGAAATTGTGCACGGTGATCAGTACTAGACAGAGCTTTATAATGCAAGTCTAAAATTTCCGGAGCCCCAACCCAAAGAAGTTGAAAAAACTTTTGCAGGGCCAAAAACATGCAAAATTTGGCCCGATTTTGGATGACTTCAAAGGTTGGCAGTGGATATCTCCAGAACGGATGAAGATATTCAAAATTGGACAAGTACATTTTGTACCATAATTCCTCCCACGTTGGGCAAACAAAGTTCGGTGAACTTTGGTCCACTAATCACGGATATTAAGTGATGAAATCGTACCCACCGAAATCGACTTTTTCAGAATAACATATTTTGGTCCCTAGGGGGTGCTGCACCTCCAAATTTTTACATGCAGTAAAGAATGATCAAGTCTCACTAGCGCATTCCCCACTGGGAACGGTGGTCCCCCTTACAATTTCTTCTCAAAGGGGAGTCCAAAATTGGCTAAAAATTCAATGTATTAGGCTCAAGATCTTTGGAGCCAGAGGGATTAGCTTTATGAAACTTTACCACGTGACGAGCCGCTCAGTGGAGGTCATAACTTGGGTACAACGTTTGGGAGGCACCGCATCCTTACAATTTGGGAGGACAAAAAAAAGTCCAAAATTTAGCACGTTTTACGACAACTTTCGATTTGACTGCGAATATTTCTGGACTGGATAGAGATATCATCAAGTGGTAAACGACGTTATCAACCGCAATCTCTCCCGCATTGAACAAAAAGAATTAGTAAAGTTTGGTCCACTAACACCAGAGATCACGTGGCTAATGTTTACCTACCCTAAGTCGTCAGTGCGCGTTCAGTGCAACATAGGCCACGTGACTTTGCCATCGGCAGAATTTCACCCCCATGAATTTTCCACACAATCGGACATAGGGCGCCGGGCGGACTCACGTTGGACTTTGCCCCAAATTTCTAGTTCATTTATAATTTTTATATATCATTTTTTGATAATAAGTCTACTGTACAACCGACTAGTTTATTCAAGATAACTAATAGAAATAATAATAAAATAATACATTTGTATAGCGCCATAGTGCCATAGCTTCAAAAGCGCTAACTGGCAACAGAAATCTTGACACAAAATGCTAAACAGACCAGGAGCATAGCAGCGTAGCACTCCTTTCTGGATGAGCGTGGCTTCAACAGCGACCGAGTCAAACAGCACAGTGTACTCAGCGTCAGCGTCAGCGTCAGCGTCAGACCACGATCCCGCCACCAGAACTTTCATTCCACCCTTTAACCACATACAACAACGTTACAGCTACTTCTGTGTCAACTCAGGCAATACAAATACAAACAGTACAAGAAAGCCCAGCTAACGGAAAGGAGAACGTGCGACAGCGATGCATGTTTAAAAGCCCACTGCTAACAAAATCTCACCAATCCCAGATATTTGGACATGACTTTCATTCATTCATTTACATACCCTAGATGGCGTCACCAGTCTCGCACGGCTGGTGTCGTTCGAGCGGTTGAAAGCCGCATTCTGAAAGGGGTACACCTCTTTGATGCCCTCTTACGCAGGCCTCCTTGAACCTAGAAGGTCGAGACTTGGACCACTGAAATATTTTAATGCAGACAATTTCACGTGCAGATTGTCCTGATCTATCTCTAGTGATTTCGGCCCAATATGCTCTTGAAATGTGTTTCATAGCCCAAAATCGCCCAAAAAATCCATAAAACCCTATTTTGGCATTCAAGGTCATCCAAGGTCATTGCTCTCGTTGCCAATCGAAAGCCCGTGTATGTTTTCCTATTAGAGATTAACGGTAACTTGGGCCATATCTCGCAGCATTTCTGAGATACAGTGACTTATTTGCAGAAAATCGCAAATTTTTCCCACCCCCTCTCATTTAGTGCTCTTGCTGGGGGTGACCCCTTTCAAATTTCTGGAAAAGCTTTGCGGATCCAGGAACTAGAGTCTTACAGGCAATGCTGAATGGCAGTCTGACTGGAACCAGCTTCCACAGTCAGTCGATCGTGGATGCTACATTCGTTGACATGTTTAAAAATCATCCAAATTCAGCTAAGAAAAAAACTCATCTTTTCAAGCGATAGGATACATAACGAATGAATGCTTCGTTAAAAATTTTATGGAAAATGTTGCAGAGAAAAGTTTTAAAAAACAAGTCAATATTTGGAAAAAATACAAACTAGAGTTTATTGCTTTCATCGATTTTTTTGACTCAAAGTGTATATAACATGTATATAAATAAATCCATCCTCTAGAATTCCTCATCTCTTTGGGGCATCTGCCCTACACCCACAAGGCACCAACAGATGGACTCGTCATGAACAAAAAAACAAGTAATTTGAGCAAAGCTCATGAGACATGCAACAGCATGGGAAGGGGAAGTATCTGTCTTTGATGCCCATCTGCACCGGCCTCCTTGAACCTAGGGGGTCGAGACTTGGACTGCTAAAATCTATGTTCAATGCTAAAAATTTTGTACACAGGTTGTCTTGGTCTATCTCCAGCCATTTTGTCGCAATTCAGTGTTGAAATGTGTGCTGCATCCAAAAATTGCAAAAAATTCACTAAAAACCCCTTTTATGGAGGTTCAAGGTCGTTCAAGGTCATCGATGTTGATAAATCTAAAAAGCCTGTCACCAGTGCTTGTTATGATAAGTTGCATGTCTGTAAGTATCTGAAACCGTTTTCACACTATACGAGCCAATAATGGCAAAATAACATCTTTTTAAAGAGTACCACTCTTTGATGCCCTTGTTCGGGGGGAAACCCCGCATCCATGGGCACGAAATTTTGTCATGATAAACTAGAGTCCTTGGGGAAGCCCATAGTGAAGATGTGCACCTTTTTGATACAGACCACAAGTGTGACAGACGAACAGACAGACAGACAGACAGACAAACGAACAGATGAACGCCTAGACAATGGCTAAGATGTGCGAAGCATTCTGCTGTTGCCTGTAAAAAGTAAGCCATTAACGCATGCACAAAATAAGAATAACAGACCTCGACGTAGGACCATTCCGGGCAGTAGTCAGTGATCTTTGCGAGCTCCGTGTTACATCCGACAGTGGTGGATTCTGGGACCCCAGAGTTGGGCGAGACGACCATAGATATAAGACTGGTCTCATCATCAAGCGCGAGGTCGTAGTCCACAGTGTCTGCGTGTGGGCCAAGGCTTTCATTGACAATGTGAAGAAGGTCATCCAATACATCCGACGTCAGGCTAGACTTGCTGTCACCTAACTCACACACTCCCCCGATGGGCAACTCTGTTTCCTGGCCGGCAAGAATCTGGGGACCCCCACTGTCAAAATTTCCAGTCTCAATGGGGACTGGAAAGCCCTCGATGTCAAAGGCTGAAGCGTCAAGTGATGGCACAGTCTTGCTGATGTTAAATTCATTCTTCACACAACTGCCACTGTCATCCGACGAGTGATGAAAAATGTTCACCGGAACTGCTGCGGCAGGCAACTTGCCAGCACTGACCTGCGGGGATTCCAATAGAAAATTCCCGCCAGACTTTTCCGGTGGTGCCTGACTGACTGCGATCTGTCGGGAATTTCCCACAGTCTCGCTGCTTGACTGGGCCACATTGGTCCGGGGCATAAACTGCGACCAGCCATGGGCCACAACAGGCTGCGATACCGTCACCACAGTTGGCTCTGGCGGCTGGGAATTTCTCACGATCAGCAGGCCACCGGGGTTTCCCAGCGGCAGGTTAAAAATAACCGGAGCATGAATCTGATTGGCACTCGACGACACTGTGGGACAGCTGATTGGCTCGGCATTCGGTGGCCGTCGAATAACATGAATTAGATTATCATGAGCATTTGATGTAGTGGGCAGACCGGCAGCGCTGCCTTGAGGCCGTGTGGTGACACCGGACTTTGATGGACCCAAGACGTTGGTGCCAGCAGTAACTGCCGATGGACTAGCGCTAACTGAAGTAGATGTGAGTCGCTTCAGAGGCAACGTTGATGACGACGACAGCAGATGAGTGACTAGTGACTGAACAGCATCCTCCACCTACATAATGATAACAATAACAACACCTACCAGAAACCTGGTACTAAATACAACAACGCCTACCAGCTACATGGTACCAGCTACAACTGATACTACTAGGCTGCCTGGGTGACGTAATGATAGGTGTGGTCTTACAATATAGGTCGTGGGTTCAACTCCCGATCAGGTCACTACAAAGTGGTTACTACTTGGATGGGTCACCGTCTTTGAACCGGTAAACCATCTCAGTATATAACCAATATTAAGGTCAACTCAGCCCTCCATCCCTCAGGGGTAAGTAAATCGAGTACCGGCCTATCTGGCTGGGGTTAAGGCGGGGCGCCTTCACCTGTGTCGGGTGGCAGGTAACACTGTGTGATCCCATATGGCAGGTGATGCTCCGTAGCTCTGAGATGGGCTTCCCATAAAGAGCTATACCACCACCTTTAACCTTTATCTGACACAGGTCAATGTTCCCCATCTTAACTGCATAAAGTCAAGCAAACACTGGAGAAACACATCGTGCCTTAACAATCTATAGACCAGTAACAGCATGGTCAGCACCTGTAACGCCTCTGTCGCTAATAAAACAATATAACACAATATGTTATTAAATGACGAGAATCAAAAGCAAAGAAACACGAAAATGATGTGTAAGCAATGAATTTTCAGAAATAAAGATTGCTAAAAATGAGAGACTTACGATATCTTCCATGGAGTTTCCAACATTCATGAGACGAACACTCGCAACTAAACATGACAGGCACAGCTAATAGTCAATAACCTATACATCAGTAACAGCTCTGTCTACCAAATCTTTACTGAGGTATAAAACTGAAAGAGCGCTTGGTAAACATAACAGTTGCCAAAAATATCATTAAAAATTAGAGTGAAACACCTTTTACGGCCCACAGAGTGTAAATGCAGAACATATTAAAACTAGAAGGTGCTCGTGAGAGTGCATATCTCTACCAAGTGAAGTGATTTAAACATTACTACTACTACTGTTACACGTACAAATACAACAACACCTACAACTACATAATACAACAAGGTAAGGAGAGGGAGAAAAAAAGCCACTTTGTGGAGAAAGCGAAAGTAATAGCCGGCGTTGCTGCTTGTGCTGTTGGTGCAATGACGTCATTGCTATTATTAGTCATCATGTTAACAGAACGATGGAATGACGGAATCACAGATATGATCAATCTCCTCCAATCTAATCCTAATCCTAATCCCTCCAATGTTCACTATGTTCACACTTGGTGGAGATAAGAAAGTCCACTTTCTCTGATTCGTTCTACCTCATGCTGTCCATTCAACAAATGCACAATAAGTCTGAAGGAGTGGAGTGTGGGCTTCATAACTGCTCAAACAAGTAGCCATTTGCCAGCTAATACATGAAGACATACGGACTAACAGACAGAGTGTACATTAGCTCAGAGGTCGCGTATGCATGTGGCTTGGTGATTTATAGCAGTGCAGTAGAGTACTGGCTTGAGCATTAGCCAGGAGCCAAACCATTCAGCACCACGGTAGATTATTCACTGACATCGTTGATGCTACATCGCTGCAAACTAGTTTGCTAAAATATACGACCTTGTGATGACCTTGACTTTGACCCTACAACTCGCATAAAGCAAGTAAAGCTGGCAAGACATATATGACCTCATCGTGAAATTGAACGAAAACAAAACGTAACAAAAAGATTTAGTTTTCTTTCACTGATCAATTTTTGTCAGCTGGATTAATGCAAAAATTACAAAAGAACAGATTCTGTGGATAGCTTCGGAATATCCCAAAAAGTGATTAGCTTTTCGTGGCGATCAGGATTCTTTTGTAAATTCTGGATCACTATACAGAAATCAAGATAGCCACCATATTGTTCTTTGCATTCGCCAGGTGACAGCACCATTCTCAGCAAAGGTTTGAGATCTCTGATCGCTTCTAGTTCTACACCGTGTACAGAAAAAAAACACCCCAAACATTAACGACTGTCATTCGAAAAAGGGTTTACCAATTTTAATAATTTTTGATACTAATATTTCTGGCACAACTGCCCATTAAATGACCGGCCATTTTACCACCTCACCCAACATCTGCTTCTGCACTACCTGGAAAAAACTGAACCAACGAAATATGGGTTGAATAAACAAAAATATGTCAAAAAACATTGAAACATTATCGATTGTGACTTGAAGAAAAACTAATATATTTTAATAATTTTCAGTGCAAATATTTTCGACACAACTGCCCATCAAATGACCATTTTATTTCCCACGTCACCTAATGTGTGCTTCTGCACTACCTGTAAAAACGAAAAGAAGTGATATGTGCATTGAAATAAACAAAAACACTTCAATTTTTGGACCTGTGTACCCTAACAGCCAGTCGATTACAAGGTGTGACTGTTATGCAGCACTGTGTCAACCAGACGACCTTCAGGAATGTTGATGAATTCAAAAAGTGACTGGTGAAGTCTGGATTGTTCTAGTGGAGAACATCATTGACACTGCTGTCAACAAATGCAGAAACCATCTCTGTGCCTGTGGTCACCTATAAATGGGCTGACACTTTGAACATTTTTTATTGTAGGCAGTTGAAAAATGGACAATTGGATGAACTGTCAGCCCAAGTGACAGAAACATGGAAAAATGTGTTTTATGTCTTATTTTGGTTAAGTAATAATGCTTCCTTAAACAAAAATACAATATTTTGTTGGTTCTGTTTTCCCCAGGTAACAGAAACCAGAAACAGACACTAGGTGCGGTGGAAAATTAAATGGTCAGTTGTGTCGCAAATATTCCTGTCAAAAATTATTAAAATCTGATAATTCTACTTTAAGCTACAATTGAAAATGTCTGGATGTTTTTCCGGACACGGTGTAGCATTAAGGTGCACACAGAGCGGTGTTACTGAACTGACATGGTTTAGTTTTTGACAAACTGACCAATGGGCAAGCAGTAAAACATTACAGTACAGGCACTGTCTAATGGCGTCGGTCTATGTACATATATGCGTCAACCAATGACCAATGAGCTCGCCCTGCTCACCCATTGGTCAGTTTGTCAAAAACTAAACCGAGTGTCAGTTCAGTTCAATTACACTCTGAATGCACCTTCAGTCAACAATAACAAGAAGCACAGCTGTTGCTAGGATAGCCGACCACAGTCAATGATTTTCATTTAATTTGAAAGCCAATAGGCGACTTCCTATTAGTGATCAATAGCAACCTAGGCACTACATTGCACCGTTTAGCCACAATACATCCGTAATGGTAATGAATGAACACACAGACGGACGACAAGCATGACAACAGCTCGACCGTTACTGAAGTACGGTTGGCTAAAAATAGTCACCAACCAACGATATGGCTTACACATGGGTCTGAGCTGGGAGACGAGACTGTCATGGCTCCAGTGTGTGCAGTCGACATGCTGCAGTGCAATGTGTGGCAAACACAGGCGATTGTTGTCGGTCAGTGGGACGTTCAAGTAGTGGACCAACACCACGTCAGGGTTCTACACAGACAGACAGATGCACAGAACAGATGGATGGACAGACAGACAGACAGGATGTCTACAAGAATCACAATAAAGGGGGGGGGGGGTTAAAGAGAAAGTCACAGGAGAGTCTATAGCTCTTCATTAGATTGGGAACCCACCTCAAAAATATTGTCAGAGGTGAACGAGCCCTACCTTAACCTCAGCCAGACAGTCCGATACTCAATTTACCTACCGTGAAGGGATGGAAGACTGAGTTGAACTGGAAAGATGGTTGACATGTCTGCAGAGTTACGCAATACCCATCCAAGTGGCACCAACTGGTGACCAAGTCTATCAGTACAAAGCAACTTCCGTGACTAGGGGGCAGTTCACTAGTCCAAACAGCATGAGAGTTACAGACAGGATTAGGGTGAATGATAGATAGGCTTAGATTATGAATCGAGATAAAATTGCTTCAGTGCTTCAAGTACCACATGGGATCACACAAAACAACCAAATGTGTTGCGCTTAGCCCAGCGAGACAGGCCAGTTCTTGATTTACTTAGCCAAGACAGATGAAAGGCTGAGTTGACCTTATGGTGATGACACACTGGCCAGTTTCAGGCGCCTGTTTCTGGCACCAGTCAACTGGCACCAGAAACTGGTCAGTCTGTCATACTTTTCTGGTGCCAGAAACCGGCGCCGGTTAGAACATGTTCAATTTCATGCCAGAAACTGGCTGGAAAGCTGAACCGTGATTGGTCAGTCTGAGCAGACGATAACACTGTTCATTTGCTTGTAAACAAAGATGAAAGATAAAGTGGAGCAACGAAAGTATTTTTCACATCATAGAACAGTACAAAAACTAGAAAGCACTCAGAGCCCGCAGACCTCCGCTAAGGCCATGTTGTTCGCCAGGTGACAGCACCATATTCGGTGTGGCAGCGGTTTCCCTTATGCCCCACTGAAAGCAATGTTAACAAAAATTTCAAAGTGATCCAGAATCCAGGATTCCTGCCAGATCATGCCCAAAATTGAATCACTGGTAGTTTTTGCCATTCCCAACATTCCTAGAAAATTTCAGAAAAATCCGTCCATAACTTTCTGAGTTATCTTGCTGACACCCAGACAAACAGACAAACAAACAAAGTCTGGCAAAAACAAAACCTCCTTGGCGGAGGTAAAAACGAATTTCTGTATAATGCATCATTAAAAACCTATTATGATAGAATCTTGAACAAAAGCATAATTGACAAGCTGCCGGCATCATGCTAAGGGCCGGCTAAGTGTGTCACGTTTTCTGGCGCCAGTCTGTTATCAACTTCGGTGTTGGTTACTGAGATGATGTACTTGTCCATGTCAGCCATCCAAATAATAACTGGTTGACAGTGGTCCGATCAGGAGTCAAACCCAGGACTTCACAAACTTGGACAACATCCAAACCATTACCCCACAAAGTCCTACTAACTTCTTAAAGACTGCAACCCAAAATGCCAGCACAAACAAACCAACTAACTGTTTCTTAAGTCCTGTCCCATGCCTCCTGAGCAAATTTTTCAAAATCTGCACAAAGTCTCTAAATAATTTTGAAAACAAAACAACAGACAGAAATAAGAAAAATAGCTGCCTGTCTCTGGTCGAATGTGATACGACAAAGAAATAAAAATAGCAGGCAAGTTGAACCTAACACATAAACTAGACATATTAAAAATGTTTTAAACAGAAAGAAAATGATAAAAAATACTGCTATGTAAGACATAAAAATCCAGAAACAGACAGTTATGAGAGACCTATAAGCATCAAATCAGAAAAACTAAAAAAGAAAATAATAATGATAACTGAAATTTTAAAAAATACCAGAAAAAACCGTAAGCAACTCAAGATCTTTATAAGCAAACTAAACAGTCATCTGCCAGCAAACAAGACGCAGACAGATGTAGACCTGGAGTAGCCAATAGCAGCGTCGATGGAACGTCGGCAAAATGGCCGAGTGAACGTAGCAGCCGTAAATGCACTCGATGCCTTGGACCTTCAGCTTCATGTGATCCTCACGAGTTGTCTTACCATCACGGCGTTTCTTCCAGCAGTAGCCGTCCTTCCGGTAGCGTGCCTTCTTACGATTGTATAGCAACATTACACCCGACGCGGGCCTACGACACCACGTCAAAAAACATCTACAGACTGACTTTTTAATTGTTTTCAATTGGTCAAGAATGCTTTTAGTTAACTGTTCTGGCCATTTAAAATCACAGTAAAAGATCAAGAAAAGAACTAAGTAGAAATTTTAAAAATCTGTTTGTTTGAGTATTCAGGTGTTGAAAAAAGAGTCCGTACCGTATTCTGACTTCTTGAGCCTCCCAAGTCACATGCTGATCAAACGCTACCAGAATAGCCGCCACTTCCTACATAAATAAAGACAACACATTATCAGCTCTTCTATATCAGTAGTTAAATGGCATACAGCTCTTCATGAAAAACCTATCTCAGAGCTACGAAGCATCACCTGCCATATGAGATCACCCAACAGAGGTGAAAGTGCCCCACCACACTATGAACATGCACTGCAGTATTCATACTCGACCGCCAAGCACATTTTTAACAACAATGCGCTATACAAGTAGACATTTTACATACTTATTTACACAACCGCAGCCAGACAGGCTGGTACTCGATTTACCTTCCTGTCCTCAAAGAAATGGAAAAATGAGTTGATCTAGCAGAAGGGTTTACCTATTCCTAGTTGCAGATAATCACCGATCCAAGCAGTCAGTGAATTCTATCCCTATATATGCAAAAAAAACTTACCATATAAAACTGTGTGTAAGGATGATTTGATGATATTAATCCTATAAAACAGCAAAAATCACGACAGTCACAGATAAGCTTAGCATGAGTGATAGAGCTAAAAATAAAGATAAAAAATGCATCTTCAGCATTGGTGACTCTTGGCTGTAGTGGCCTGTGGCGATAGCAAACCAGAATACGATAAATCTGGACTAGAAGGGTGCACCAGGTCCAGAAAATTTTCAGATCTGGCCGTGGCCGGATCCGGAACGAGTCCACAAACTTTGGATCCGGTCGAATCTGAATCTAAACCGAATCCACAAAAAAATGTAGTTCTAATTTGAACTAGTGGTGCCCCTTCGAACAAATAACCCCGTGACTGAAACCAACTTGTTAAGGTTCACTATACCACTGTGCTTAGCGACAAGAACAACAAACGCTAGAAATGCAGTTAAACTTAGTAGACCATGACCTCATTGGTGTTCCAGCGATGTCGTTCAGCAGGGAATTCCGTGGCTGGTTTAACAGCTTCAAGCTGCTTGGGCAACGGTTCCAGCCCATTGTCCATGTCATCAACAGCGATCACCATTGACGATGCTATCACACCAAGACACCAACAGTCACACTGGTTTAGCCGACCAATACAAACGCTGTTATGGTTTAAAGATTTATAAAGTATAGCTTTTTGTGGCAAACCCATCTCAGAGCTATGGAGTGCGTCACCTGCCATATGGAATCACACAACCACCCAACACAGGTGAACACTCCCATTTTGTCAACACTCTACTTACTTTGACTTCTTATTGACCACAGGCCTACCCTAATTCGGAGTCGAACATTACAGCGCCGCCGATATGGCGCTCACTGCTACGGCGTTTTTCGCAAAGGTTATTTCTACATTTTCCTGCAATTTGCGTACATCGCAGCTTATTTTGAAGATTATATATAAAAAAACTGCAAGCAACTCATTTAACGAACATTGTATAAGCGCTGATGTAAAACAGCAAAAATCAAATACATAAGCACGAACTAGTGTATTAGCTTAGACATTTAATCTGTTCTCAGTAGCCAGATATAAATGTCTAAGCTAATGCATAATGTTCGTGCTTATACTCTTTGATTTTTGCCGTTTTACGTCATCGCTTATACAACATTAAATGAATTGCTTGCAGTTTTTTATATATAATATTTGCGGTTTTATTAAAGTTTAATATAAAGGCAAGCCTGTATGTGAAACCGCAAATTTAGTCTACATACCAAATTTCATGCAGATGGGTGAAAAAGCAGTTATAACTGATGAACGACATTTAAAATGGTGACCACCGCCATCTTGAATTTACTACTTTTCTCGATTCTGGTCACATGAATTATTTCCAGTAGCAATTAACCACATTTCTGCGAAATTTCATGAACCTTTTTCAGTCGGCACTCGGCAGCTGATTTGTTATGCTTTGTGTTAAAATACAAAATGGTGGCCGTCGGCATGTTAAATTTCATTTTTGTTCGATTTTATGGCATAACTACATGTAGAACATCAAACTTAGCTCGCATATGAAATTTCGTGCAAGTGCGTGCAATAGCAACTAAGTTATGAGTGATAAACGGAATTCAAAATGGCGGCCGCCGCCATCTTGAATTTATTATTTTTGGTAATTTTGGTCACACGATATACTTCTGGTAGCAGCCAACGATATTACTGCAAAATTTCAATTATCTATGTCAGTCGGCGGCTGAATTATTGCTGTTTGTGCAAAAATCTAAGATGGCGGCCGCCAACATCTTGGATTTTATTTTTGGTCAATATTTTGGCATGCATGCATGTAGGACCTCCAACGTAATACACATGCCAAATTCAAGATGGCGGCTGCCGCCATCTTGAATTTATTATTTTTGGTAATTTTGGTCAAATGTCCCATTTCCGGTAGCAGCCCTCTATATTGCTGCACAATTTCATACAGCTATGTCAGTCAGCAGCCGAGTTATTGCTGTTTGTGCAAAAATCAAAGATGGCGGCCACCGACATCTTGGATTTTATTTTTGTTCAATATTTTAGCATGCATGTATGTAGGACCTCAAATGCAATGCAATTGCCAAATTTTGTGCAAATATGTGCAATAGTGAACGAGTTATGAGCGATAGATGAAATTCAAAATGGCGGCCGCCGCCATCTTGAACTATAATTCTGTAATGCTGGACCACCTGCGAAGTCCATGTGTGCACCTGAAATTTCCCTTCAAATTTCGTGTTGATCAAATGCGTACTTTTCGAGATATCGCGATTCAAAAATTTTGCAAATTTGGCTTAAAATGCCTATTCAGGCCCCAAAATGATGTTTTTGGGGGACTTTTGACCCCAAACATTATTTTTTATCATCAAGACCGCAAAAGGCCCTACCTTACGCGGAAACACGCGTTTTGAGCCATAAACGGTCGTGATCGGTCTTCCGGTGTGACCTGTAGGCGTGAGCAATAATACAAAAAAGGAACAGAACACAAAAAGTAACGGAAAATGCCCTCCCTATGCAGACCCCCTTCCCATCGTCCCACATCAACCAAATTTTGCCTGTGGGGTCGTATCCCAGATATCTTTCTTGGTTTTGAGTTTCATTAAAAACGGTTAAAAAATGTGAGAGCTGTGGGGGTCAAAATTTTGGCTTTCCCATTGACTTGGCACATCGCTTATACAACAGCTTGTTGCTATCGCACAAGCCGTGATATATCTGGACGCAGATTTTTCCTGGGTTTTCGTCGGAATGACTTGAGACGTTTTGTAAATTAAGCCCCTGTTGTACAACATGCTGTATGGCAAATCCAAGACACGTCATACAAGTCTGCATTAATTGAAACCCTACAACAGGTCCAAAACATCTTGACACCACAGCCATCTTAATCTACTAGATACTAATTAGACAAACTCTCGTCAGACTCTCCCGATGGCTGTGCCATATTAAAGAACAAGAAATTTGAGCTAATGCTCATGAGATGCACAAAAGCCTGTAGCAGTTCATGTTCGTAAACTGTCAGTCTATTTTCAGCCATTTCATTACAGTTCATTCTTGGAGTGTGCGCTGCAGCCAAAAATCGCAAAAATCAATAAAAACCCCTGATTTTGGAAGTTCGGGGTTATTCAGAATCATCGATGTTGATACGACTGAAAAGCTCGTCACTAAGCTTGTTGTGATAAGCAGCATGCCCATGCCTATCTGCAACCATGTTCATAAAAGATTGGCCAATGACGGTAAAATAACAACTTTTAGGGGGTACCGCTATTTGATGCCCTTGTGCACAGGTTTTTTTAAACCTAGAAAATTGAGACTTGGACCATCAAAATCAACGTTCAATGCTAAAAATTTCATATGCATTTTCTCCATGTCTATCTCAATTGATTTTGGCGCAATTCGCTCTTGAAATCTGTGTCGCAGCCCGAAATCGCCAAAAAATCCACAAAACTCCCTATTTTGGCGTTAAAGGTCATCCAAGGTCATTGAATTGGGCGCCAATCGAAAGCCAATGTACGACTTCCTATCAGTGACTAATAGTAACCTACGCCCTATCTTGCATCGTTACTGAGATACAGCGACTTATTGGCTGAAAATTGTAAGTTTTTTCCACCCCCTCTCATTTAGCGCCCTCGTTCGGGGTGACCCCCTTCGAATTTATGGAAAAGCTTTACGGTTCCCGAAACTAGAGTCTTCCAGGCAGCCGATGGTGAAGACTTGGTGATCCTATCTTGCACCGTTTTTGACTGATCCATCTGTGTGACGGACAGACGGACGGACAGACAGAATTGCGATGGCTAAGACACGCTAAAGCAGTTAGCTGCTTTCGCACGTAAAAAGTATATTTCGTAAAGACAGCTACGTCCATTGCGTGGAACTTCATCCCCACTTTTTCTACGCTTACTTTTACTTGCAGTATGGAAAAGAGAGGGAGACAACCCCAAACCTCAAACCAACTCTGGGGACAGTCAAAAAAACTGAGAAAATATGTACAAAGTTACAGACAAACAAAAAAATGTATACAGTGAAAGCAAAAGACAGACAGCCGGACAGACTGAGAGAAAAGTAGACATACGTGAGGACGGCAAGACGTCCATAGTGAGTGACCTAGATTCACAGACTGACAGCAGAGAATCTGTGTCAGTGGGTCAGTAGGTCAACCGCATACACCATCATCATCATCAACCTGCACGCATTTTCAACATTATTATCATGACTAAAAAAGTAAAATAATAAAAAAAACACACAGTACAAGCAATTATCTAGAACAGATTGCATTAACGCAATCAGGCATTCACTTGCACGGAATCAAAGCAAATATCCTGAATAAAAAAATGCTCCAACACAACTAATTACGTCGAACATAAAGTCACAGACAGGATCCCAAGTACACTGCCAAATAATTACAAGAAATTTGAGCAAAGCTCACGAGACGCACGAAAGCCTATAGCATTTTCAGTTCAGTAGTTATAGTTTCGACAATCGCATATCATTTGGACTCGGCCCATCGGGACCATAATACACATCGGCTATAGGCGCGTGTGGCGTTGGCGACGGTGGCGCCTCCGTGTGAATGATATAGACTTGCGCAGCCCGATATCGCGAAAAAAATCCGTAAAACCCCCTATTTTGGCGTTCAAGGTCATCCAAGGACATTGAATTCAGCGCCAATCGAAAGCCAGTATACGATTTCCTATTAGTGATTAATAGTAACCTAGGCCTTATCTCGCACCGTTACTGAGATACAACGAGTTATGGGCCCAAAATCGCAAATTTTGCCTACCCCCCTCTCATTTAGCGCCCTCGTTCGGGGTGACCCCCTTCGAATTTATGAAAAAGCTTTACGGTTCCTGAAACTAGAGTCTTCCAGGCAGCCGATGGTGAAGATTTGGAGATCCTAGCTTGGACCGTTTTTGCCTGATCCACCCGTGTGACAGACAGACAGAATTGCGATGGCTAAGACACGCTGAAAGCATAGCTGCTTTCGCGCGTAAAAACTCAGGTAGATGTGCAGTATCATTCAGTTAACAGGAGGAAAGCTAATCGCTAGCTAGAACTCGCACGTCGCAGAAAATCGAAATAGTCAGTTCATCTGCAGATCCAAAATAATCTGCAGATCCTGATCTGCAATCCGCACACCTCTGTTCAGTCTGCTGTAGTCCATGCCACACAAAACCAGGGCATGTATACATTATAATCCCCCACAAAAAAAGATACAGTAACTTCAGAAAATAATGAGTGCTTTCTCATTTTTAGGCGCGAAAACAGCTCCTGCTTTCAGAGCGTCTTAGCGCAATTCTGTCTGTCCGTCCGTCTGTCACATGGGTGGATCAGTCAAAAACGATGCAAGCTAGAATCACCAAATCTTCACCGTCTGCTGCCTGGAAGACTCTAGTTTCAGGAATCGTAAAGCTTTTCCATAAATTCGAAGGGGGTCACCCCCAACGAAGGCGCTAAATGAGAGGGAGGGTGGGCAAAATTTGCAATTTTTGGCCAATAAGTCGCTGTATCTCAGTAACGGTGCGAGATAGAGCCTAGGCTACTATTAATCACTAATAAGAAGTCGTACTCTCGATTGGCGCCGAATTCAATAACCTTGAATGACCCTGAACGCCAAAATAGGGGTTTATGGATTTTTTGGCGATTTCGGTCTGCGACACAAGTCTGTATCATTCACAAGGTGGCGCCACGGAACTATCGTTATGCGATCCAGATAGAAAATTTAGTATTTGTATATTAACTTAGCATGAACACCCCAATTTTCAGCTAAACTACTGAACTGGAACTGCTATAGGCTTTCGCGCGTCTCGTGAGCATTAGCTCAAATTTCTTGTATAAATTCTTTTTTCTGTCACATGCATAAATAATATTAATACGTGCCGAGTTATAACTGATATTCAAAGTGTCAGCCTTTGGCTTTAACACAATGTGTTATCCGCTTGCACCACAAATCAATTGTCAAGTCAATAATTAACCATTGTTGCCAGTTACGCCAAACAGCTGTTCTCTCAGTTTATCACAAACACATGAACGAAAGATAAGGAAGTGAAATTATTTACAAATGACGTACTCTGCAAATGAAATAGATCATACTGTGCACATCTCTGGTTTAGCAATAAATTAATCTTTAAAATTTTCTTGAGGTAGTGTAGAAGCAGTGCTAAGGTAAGGCGGGAAATATTACATCGGTTTTGTTGAAAATTTAATTCTCTTTCCAACGGTGTAAAAGTTTAGATTTAATTGTAATGTAATGTTTCTATGGCCCACAGTGTGGGCTATATGGTCTTTTTATGGCGTCGTTGGTTTGGCATCACTTCATGAGTGATATCCAGTGAATAGATGTTAATGACCCACTCAACTGATACGTCATTTTCCGTACGTGATTTTCCAATCCAGCAGTAAATCATGTTACCGCACAAGCCGTCATTACATCAAATATGCCTTATTTACTCCTCGCGCGCTATGTTCCTAACGTAGCGACGAGGAGTATATGAGATCAGTCTAATATTGACGACCGACTGCGTCGTTCGTCGTCGCGACCGACCTCTGTTCCTGGAAGAACTTCAAACGGCCATATCGCCATAACATTGCCAGATAGACGGGGAGACAATTTCCAATAATGACCTTGACGCCAGTCATATTAGTATAATATCAGTTCGGTCTCAAATTGACGCCGGGTCTCTAATACAAGTTGAAAGGAACGAAATAGCACTTAGAAGAATACAAGAGAAAATAGTGCGTGCAAGGAGTCATTAGATTCTAATCTAATAATATTCTTGTTTTATCGAGGCTTTTGAAACTGGCGACCTTGACCTCTGACCCTTTGAACGAGATATTTGCTTATCCGTTGTTCGTGCTCCTGTCCCGTGGAAATGTTCGTACCAAGGTACGTCCTTAGCCGACCGTACTTAAATAACAGTCGAACTATTGCCACAGTTGTCGTCCGTTCGTCCGTCTGACACAGATGTATTGCGGCTAAATGGTGCAAGATAGGGCCTAGGTTACTATGGATCGCTAACAGGAAGTCGCATATTGGCTTTCAAATAACATTAAAATCGATAACCTTGAATGACCTTAAAGGGTCATAACGCAATATGGTATGGCAATTGTGCGGTACTGTGGCTAAACGGTAAGTCGTAGGTGTCGGCGATGGTACCATCGGATAGAGCGATGGCGACTTTCTATAGGCTGTCAATAGTAACACAACCATGTCTCTATCTGCAGCGATTTGGACGCAATTTTCAATGGAAAGTTTCAAGCTATAAGTGGCCATATCTCAGAAACGGCCAGACATGGGCCAAGGTTACTATTAACCACTAATAGGAAGTGGCATACGACCTTTCAGATGAAATGAAAATCATCGACCTTGGATGACCTTAAAGATCACTGACAACCAGTACGGTCCCATATCCTAGCGACAGCTGAGCTTCTTGTTCTATGCCATTCTGTTTTCGAGTTAGAAGGCCGTAAACGCATAAAATAGGCGGCTAAAAGTTTACATCATCACCAAAAAGACAAGCACATATAAACTCATAAAATGTCGCTGGCAAGATATACACGAGGTTGAAAACAGCCTTAACTATATCTCAGCATACCTCCAACCATGTGGGGGAAATCCATCAATATATAGGTCTACACGATCCAGGAAAAATGAAAACATAACGCATAATTAAAACACGCATGCAATGCACGCACACCCTCGCACGGTGGGTGCTGTTCTGTTTAGCTGACCCCAGCAATCACTCCAGATTATAAGTCAGTCTTCATGTGAAGCAAACGCTTGGGAATGGTAGGTTGTGTGCTTGTGGCAGTGCAGTGCATACTTCATCAAACCGGATAATAACCTTTAAGGCGCGTACAGAGCGACGTAAAAGACTTGAACTGAACTGACACGGTTTAGTTTTTGACAAACTGACCAATGGGCGAGAGCAGTAATGCATTACAGTAGGCACCGTCTAACGGTGTCGGTGACTAGACCTACGTGAACTGACGACGCTCACGTAGCGTACGCGTCAACTATATGGGGTCGCAATGCTACAGCGTGTGGCCAAAAGTGTGTCATAATGGCGGCGGCGCAAACGCTCGATTCGTTTTTTGCCAGTTAAATTCAAACGTTGTAAACAACATTATTTCAACAAAAGCGCTTACCTGACATTTCTGAATTTTGTTATAAATCCTTTCTGCGCAATAACAGAACAGATTCGTCGCAGAATGAATGCATAGAGCTGACGAATAGAGGTTTA
>Ga0209367_1002465_pt1 | contig 24453 bp, 10 predicted proteins | sample WorMetLIZISLAND2_FD_187412 | JGI IMG/M metagenome (GOLD analysis project Ga0209367, IMG submission 187412) | Marine gutless worms symbiont microbial communities from Max Planck institute for Marine Microbiology, Germany - Olavius geniculatus... ... | reverse complement strand
TGGGGACAATTTAATTTACCGTGTCACTCTCTGGTAGGTTAAATACCACCGACTGATAATTATGCTAATTTAGAATTAAATCTCAAAGAAAACCTATATCTCTTTGCTTAAGGTATACAGCGAAACAATGCAAAAAAATCATCAATTTCAGTAAAAAAAAACCGTATTGCTCACTTTCAGCTTTGGATCAAATGCCTGCAATCGTCTTCTGCACTTGGCCAATTCGCTGTCAATGCTACCCACCTACAGTGTTTCCAAGTTATTAACGATCATCAGTAAACACATATCACACAGACATAACCACAATGACTGTAATCCAAATGCAAGCTAGCAATTGACAACATAGTCAGTAACAGTATATGTGCTTCACACTGTCTATGAATAAATATTATGATAGATGCTCTGATGTAGTGTAGTGGCTGCGCAAATATGTTTCCGAGTTAAGCTTGCCGCTAGTGAACTGTCCAATTGTCAGCAACATGTTTTTAAATAGAATTATAGGTTGAAATGGAAACTTAATAAGGTATGTACAGTATATACTCATCGATAATACAACCTTTAGATTATTGTTGACGTTTCGGCAATCATTCCGAAGAAGGCAACAGTGGTTGCCGAGACATCAACAGTAATAAGATTAAAGGTTGTATTATCGCTGAATGTACATAACTTATTACGTCAGCGTCACGTTCTTGAGCTCCAATGGCAAACTGTTCCATGCTGATGGGTCAACAGATAAGAAGCTAAGAAAGACCTAAGTCCACAGTTCTGGTCCTTGGTGTTACCAAGTAACTGAGATTAGCCGACTGCAGCTTCAGCAGTTGTACTGAAATGCTATAATGAGAGAGAAAATCCACAACTGCTTTAGTTACCATCTCCAGCTCACACATCTGTGGTCATAGAAAAACTACAGATGATGGACACAGTTCTACACTAAGGCAATCCCACATATTATAATCATAGATTATTATCACTCTCTCCCTTCATCACTTTGCATGATTGATCAAAGCAAAGACTATAAAATACAATTTTCAATCTACTGGCAGTACAGTGTTGGCCAAATTAATAGAAATTTTTGAAAAATAAAGGTTTTTATGGTTGCTTTGCACTGTAGCACAATACAAGCAGATTAAATAATGCATTGAATGATATATACTTGAATTAATTTTTAGGAAGTGGTGAAGGGCTCTGCCAATTTCTAAGAACTGTATGTGGGTGAGGGGTTTCAACCCTGACCTAGTCAGGTATCAAAGAGAGGAAAGGGCTCCACCCAATTTTCCTACTTGATCTTCTTCTGCATCTACTACATTAATAAACAAATGGTGTTCCATAAAAAACGGACCCCTTTCTCTTTCTTTCATAATTCATTCAAATGACGATCAATTTATTTGATATTTTTACCAGTTGTAGCTGAAGAAATGTCATCATCATCATCGACAACCGTGGGCTCAATGCCCGTTGGTGTCTGACGCCATTCTTACTATCGCTGCCCACCGCTGCCTATCTAGGGCAGCGTGGCTTAATTCCTGCAGGGTTGTTCCACACCACTGCTCAATGTCATCTGACCATTCTCGGTGAGGCCGTCCTCTTTTGTTTGAACCATCCATCATTCCGAACACCAGGGTCTTTATCTTTCTGCTGTCGTTCATTCTGCAGATATGGCCGAAGAGGCGCAACTTTCTCTGTATCACTTTCTGCAGTAAAGTTTCTGTCAATTGAATCTTTCTGTACAATTCTTCATTAGTGACCTTTTGTGTCCATCCTATTCTTAGAATCTTCCGGTAGCATTTTCTCTTACAAAAAATGGTACAAACCAAAGTACTTACTGTATTTTCGACGTTGGGCTTAAAGCTGCAGGCTAGGGCTGCAGGCTCTAAATAAACCTACCGCACCAAGGGAGGAAAACCTAAGTTAAGAATTTTGTACACAGAATAACGACCCAGGAAAAACATCTTATGCAGTAATATACACTCTGTACGTCACATAATCACATTGTTCTCCATAAATTATAGCAAGATAAAGTAATCGAAAAGAATAATAATAATAAATATAATTTGTAATAAATTTTACAACAAAGAAAAAAACTAAAAATTTAAAGATTAGATTTTTTGTAAAATCATTAAAAAATTAGATTTTCTTGAACTAATTTTTCAGCCCTGGTACGTACGATTCTTGGGGGCAGCAAATTTAAACAAACTGTTACTGGCGGTTATATTTTAATTGGTAGGCCTATACAAAATATTGTAATGCAGTGTAACTTTTATATTTTCTATTGCATGATGTCAAAGGTGTTATACGGTATATGCACCTGCGTCACCTGAGCTTTCCTGACCGTTACCCGGTATTAGTGATAGCAATCCCGGGATTGGATTAGTCGTTATTTTGGTATCCCCAATTGACATATTTTATGCACATGGCCCCCACGAAAGGTATATCTGAACTGTAGAGAGTGACAGTGACTGTCAAAGTACTAATTTCCGGCGACAGCACGAAGTAGTACTCTAGCGCTCATAAAATATTTTATTCACCAGACCGCAAAAAGTTTTATTTATGTCATTTAATACCCGAAAAAGTACAATTTTAGCTAATTTTTGTAATCCCGAAATTCTGGGATATAGACGCTGCCAATCCCGGGATTCGGATCCCGGGATTGCAATCTCTATCCGGTATCTATTAGTTATAGTGGAGTAGTGAACCTTTGTGGACCACATTTTGTAGAATCCGCCTACCTGTCGATTGTAACGGATCGTGTTAATTGGCAAGTATTTTGCTACAAATTGTACTTTTTTGGACAAATGACGAACTGTTTGAAGTAGTAATTTAATTTTTTACGAGTTATTCTGTGCATGTGACTTATCTTTAGTTATATGCTATTGTGTCTTTAGTGCGAATGCCGATACGCCCACTTCGGCTAGAATTTGAATAGACCGAATAGAAGGAGAAAGTATGGAGCTAAAATTCACAAAAATGTCTCGGTGGACCCCGCTGTAGAGCTTTGAGCTAAATTTTGAACAAAGAATGGGAAGGGACAAAAAAGATAAAACGAGAGCGAAAACGGAGTGAAGGCGGAAAGGAAAAAGAGGAAGAGATAAATTGCGGTAACTTAATCCACCGATTCTGGTGAAAGGGAGTCGCGACCCTTCCCTGAGGAGCCAGAGACACATCTCTATTTTAATTAGCACTCAGCGGGTTTTTCTTAATTTTTGTTCACGAGCGATTTAAAGTGCCCTGGTGTTACCAATGGATGCTACAGCCATTGGTAACATCGAGGTATTTTAAATCGCTCGTGATCAGTCTGATGCTGAACAGTCGGTCTCTTTGACCAGATGGTTGGCCTCTGGGGCAAATGGTCAGTCTTTGGGTCAGACGTTCGGTGTTGAGTGCGGGTCAGTCGATCTTTGAGGTTGGACAGTCGGTCTCAAAGGCCGGATGGTCGGACTCTGGTGCCGGAAGTTCGGTCTCTTGGCCAGATATTTGGTCTCTGGAGGTGGACAGTCGGTCTATGGGGCCGAATGGTCAGTCTCTGGGACTAGGTGGTCAGTCTCTGGTGCCGGCCTCTTGGATAGACAGTGGGTCTCTGGGTCTGGACGTTTGGTCTTTGTGACCCGATGCTAGTCTCTGGAGCCTGATGGTTAGTTTTTTCGGTCGGACATTCAGTTTCAACTTTCAAATGCCAGTCACTCGGTCTTTGAGGTCGGACAGTCTGTCTCTGGTCAGATGGTCAGTCTCTAAAACCGGGTAATCAGTTTCAAGGGCCGGATGGTCGGTCTCTGGGGCTGGACAGTCAGTTTTTGACTGCACAGTCATTTTCTGGGGCTGGACAGTTGGTCTCTGTGACCGGATGCTTGGTCTCTGGGGCCAGATGGTCAGTCTTTGCAGCCGGACATTCGGTCTTGGAGCCGGATGGTTCGTTTCTGTGACCGAACAGTTGGTTATTTGGCCAGCCATTCGGTTTCTTTGGCTGGACAGTCGGTCTCAAAGGCCAGATATCGGTTTCTGGAGCCAGATTGTCAGTCTCTCGAGTTGGATGGTCAGCCTCTGGGGCTAGACAGTCGATCGCAAAAACCAGACCTAGTTGGTCTCTGAGACTGTACAGTCACACTCTTGGGCTGGGCAGTTGCTGCTACATAACAAGTTTTACATTATTTAAATTGATTTATAAATAAACAATTCTTATGTTCTTTGCACATGAATATGTTTCTACAGTGGACTGATAGCTTACGTTTATCGGCGTGACTTTCTGTCATTTATTACTGCCCATCTAAGTGACCGTATTATTAGCTTATATGTTTACAGTTTCCCAGCTATAGTTTTTTTCTTTTTAAAGACCATACCGGTAACTCATGAACCACTGCACTTAGCTTGATGGAAAGCTAACACTGCTGTGCAACTAATGTCATATGTTTTAGAGCTAGGCTGCTAGGGGTGCATGCTTTGCCAAAAATCACTTTTTAGTTTTTGTTGTTGATCGACATATTGACACCAGATTAAATTTGATATGCACATAAAATTAGTTATTTCAACAGTAAGTCTTATGGGACAACATATTCAGGACATTTTGCACTGTATTAAACATTTGTGACATACTTGAGCTTAGCAGTGTTAGTTATGGGTGACATTATGTCATAACAAATTCGTTACTAGGTTACCACAGTGTCTATAGCAACCGTTGCTATGTGAAACATGCACTGTTGGATTCCATGCACTTAATTACGTATGAATACACTATCATGGTTATGATATTTGTCACACTTAGACACTTATCATTTTTGTTACAGGCACACTAGGGCTGTTGCTAAGGGCAATGGTTTCCATAGCAACAGATGTCACCAAGGGCAGTCTTGTCTGAAAGGCTCCTGTAAAGAGTGTTCACTGAGCACAGTGACTTAGGCTGCGTTCACACAGACACGAGTATAAGTACGAGTATAGGTCCGGGTTTCTGCTTATGGCCCATAGAATCTTCACTCATACAAGTGAAATGTTCACGGTCACTTGTACAAGAACATTACTCAATCATGATGGCCATATTGAATGAAATCAAATCGAGGAAATGCTTCGCCATTAAAACAACAATATTCCATCACATTGCTAATAATTTTACTAACCACGCACCTCTAATGATGAACAATTTTACAACATTGACGTCAGTTCTGACGTCAAATACGTGCCACAGCTTTTCCAAATTATATTAGTGCTATTTACGGGCATTTTACTTTGCACAGGTTGGATTAAAACATGACCTGCACCGAAACTACTCATACAAGTGAAATTTACAGGTAACTCATACTCGTATGTATGTGAACGGCCGCCATTGAAATACACCCAAACTCGTGTTTGCCGGAACTCGTATACGTGAACCCGTACAGTGCTGGACTCGTACTCATGTTTATGTGAACGCAGCCTTAAGCCTACGAGTTTAATTGAGGTATTATTCCTAATGGACCTCACTTGAATTTATAGAAATATTTTTCTGACGTGTGACCAAATCGACTGGCGGCCGAAATGCCTTCAGGTGTCTGAAGCACTGACTGCCAGTTCATCTAGGATATTATGGGTTTTATTAACAGTTGCTATTTTTCTAGTGAATATAGCTACTTTATGCATTGTGATTAAGTCTTCTGCACTCATTCTTCCAGGACATTCAGTGTGCATGACCTACGTCGTATGACATCAGCTTGGCAGCTATACTCTGTCGATGATAGTTTGGGTTAAAGAGTGCAGAAATGGCCTGTTATCTGTGCAACTGCAGATAACTATAGGCATTTGATTTCTATGTGTGCAGTTTTGTCTAGTCACAGATTAGTCAGCTATGGTTTCTGTATGCATGTTGTGTCTGATGATTCATGTACGTAGTTTTTTTTTATCAGGTTAGAATATCCAACTTGAGTATTTTGGTTGATCCACTGAAGGTTATGACTTGTGATTGTCTATGAGCATTTTAGCAGTTAGTGGTCAACTGATCATATTGATCGGTGTCGAAAGGTACTTGCTATAATGCTGCTTACACCGCTTGTGACCAGAAGCAGTTTATTATCTAGGAAGAGACAGCTGATTGGCATGAACTGATGATACTGCAGTGCAGTGCATTATTTGATCATCTGTTGTCTGCTGTAGCAAACAGTGTGATCTGCAGTGCAGCATGCAGACATACCACCACTCAAATCATTATACTGTTATTCCACAGAGGTTTAGTGACTGACTTGGCTTGCAACTAGATGTTTTAAGCCAGCAGCTAGAAATAGATTTTGCTCCAGGAACAAGGTGAAAACGCAGGATGCAAAAATACTATTTTCCGAACTTCGGTGGCATTTCTCTCTTTTTATGGCTCAGTTCACATTTTTAGCGAACAAGATGTGCAACAGATATGATGATGTTATCTGTTGGCCAACATTTATAAGCTCTTTATCAGACATTGTATTATATTTTTGTTTTTGGATATAATGGCTAATTGGAATCATATCGCACACTTTTTTGTACTACAGAAATATCCCTGACATGTTCTTTTGCCGAATACTATGGTATATGGAGACATCAGACATGGCAACTATAGAAGGTGGGAAACGAGGAAAAATTCAGTCCATGCTATGTTTTAGGTGTCAAAGAATGTACATAAAATGCAGGTTAATTTTTATTTGTATATAAGACAACAGTTATATACAAAGCATTGAGCAGTTGTGAGAACTGAACTTCTTGGTTCTTAAAGTGTCGAATTTCTGTAATAATACAACTTCCATTATTCGAGGCAGTTCAGCTTGCGATGCATGTGTTAGTGGTGGTACTGTCTGCGGTGAGGCATGACCGGATAATGACCACATCTATGCAGCAGCTAGACCACAGAGTGATCAGTTGGGCTAATGCTGCAGCGGCTGAGTTGGTGGTTTATTGCCTACTGGTCAGCTGCAGTCTACACGCTGTAATATTGACCAGCTGATCGGTGTTGCGGGGCTACCATAAATATCTGGCCATCGTAATTGTACTGCAGCCGGATGGGGTGGACCCTACACTTATAACAAGCATCATTATAAATACGGCGGTCGTTAGACGTAGTGGTTATTGCTGGGCGGGCATTGTTCAGTTGATCCAGGGCAGATTGAGTTTCACGCTGGCCAAGTGCTGGCAGTTGACTGGTGATTTAATGAAGTTTGAAATGCGTTGTAATGTTATTGATTTGATGTCCGATTGCTGATTGGAGCGTATGCGTTGTTTTACTCTAACCTTTGGTGCCTTGGTCCGCCGCCGCCGTTTTAGCGTCAGCCCGACGTGTGGTATATACAGCGCTGTCACAGATGTATGGCTCTTCATAGTTCATAGGAAACCCATCAGCAGAGCTATAGAGTGTCACCTGCCATGTGTGATCAGACAATGTTGTTATTTGACACCTGACACAAGTCCACCTTAACCCCAGCCAGATAGGCTGGTACTCGATTTACCTACCCCAGAGGGATGGAAGGCTGAGTTGATCTTGGTCAGCTGGTTATAAATAGTTTGTGTTCGCAGTCACCCATCCAGGTAATAACCACTTAATAGTGATCTGACTGGTAGTTGAACCCTCGACCTCACTGATCCCAAGTATCTATAGCGTTTCATTTACACGCGCCAATTGCGCGTTCGGTCTCGCACAGTCGTATTGGCTGAAAGTCTTTATCTACCCCTTGTCATTTAGCGCCCTCGCTCGGGGTGACCCCTTTGGAATTTATGGAAAAGCTTCACGGATCCTGAAACTAAGAGTCTTCCAGGCAACCGACGGTGAAGATTTGGTGATCCTAGCTTGCACCGTTTTTGACTGATCCACCCGTGTGATAGACGGACTGACAGACGGACAGAATTGCGATGGCTAAGACTACGTAAAAATGATACACTTGAAGTCTCAGACGACAATATAGTTCCGTTGACCAGTTGACCATTCGGTGAATGAGAGTGAACTCGTTGTTTTGACGGGTACTAAAAGTAACGCGTAACATTCAAGACTCACGTAACGTAGTGAATTTTACGACGAGTTAATTGGATCAGCTGATAGAAGGTATTCCCACGCGGTAGCTCGCCCTTGCCCCAGGGCTTTGTGCTGCTGGCTAAGCGTGGTGTTTCTAGCAGGCTCTGTATAGGTGCTCTGCCAATATAATACACAGTACTCTAAGCGCGTGATTGCTTTGCTGCTGATCGACGATTGATTTAACGCTGCAGGGTCGGACAAGGCGTGGCGTAGCGTGCTGCGCGCTGCCTGCGTGGCGGAACTAACGTCCTATAGATAAGCTTGTTCCTTCCGTACGCCTATAATCTTGTCTTCCGGTCGGCTGAACGCAACGACGTAGCCAGAGAGTGGCAGGCTGTAGATATTGATGGCGATATGCGCGCGCGTCATCCCGGATATTGCACGTTATATAGAGTAGGCCTAAGTGTAGAGGGGTGGCCGACTGTATAGAGTGTTGTGGTGAATTGTAGGCCGCAAACGCTGAATGGCTTTGCTGTACATTGTGTGTGGTCTGTTGCTTGTGACCGTTTAGTCTTTATGTTAAGTCTTAGTAGTGATCGGATCGATTCTGTGTGACACGCGGTCTCAACTCGTGGTAAGGTAGGTAAGCATTTGTACGGGTTGTTGGTGTTGAGATCACGGACTGACTATTCGCATACTTATAACCCGTTTACATGAGGAAGCGTTGATGAAGCACACTTAAAGCAAGCTTAGAGCAAACTTAGAGCACACGTCGTGCACTCTTAGAGCTGGCTTGATAACGGTGTACTGTGTATTACAAACATTCACGAAGCTGGCTAGCTCTACCTGTGCTTCACGTTGTGCTTCCTCGTGTAAACGGGGTATTACTGAAGAACTACAATTATCATCGGCCTAGTTATGTATGTGCATTGTACACAGAGTTTGGTGCTAGGATTGGACATTGTCGCTGGATTGAGTATTTGGGGTGACAGAAGTGATGTAGAGTCGCTAATGAGGATGACAGGAAAACGTGTTTGAAACAAGCGATTGGTGTCTTCAGTTACATGCAGCGGCGCAGATATTAAATGCAGTGAACGTTGATATGTGTTGCAGCCAAAAGGCTGGATTGCGACAATACGTAATTAACGATACAGTGAATACGATGGTCATAAAATATCACACAAGCAGCCCAGCTGTCGCTAGGATAGCCAAGCCCACCGTACTGGTTGTCAGTGACCTTCAACTCAAGGTCATCCAGGGTCGATGATTCTCATGTCATTTGAAAGCCAAGATGCGACTTCCTATCAGTGATCAGTAGCAACTTAGGCCCTGTCTTGCACCGTTTAGTCACAGTATATTTGTGACAGACAGACGGACGGACGGACTACAACCATGACAATAGGCTAGCTCGACCGTTACTTATAAAGTATGCTCAGCTAATAAAATCTTCCATGCACTGCACTTACAGACGGTCCCGGTGCAAGAGAATGCGCTTTTCTGCCGGTTCTGCAGTAGCATTTGCTGACAAACCGGCCGTCATCACAGGCGAAAGTTAAAAATAACCTTCTTGGCCTCTCTGGGTGACATGACGTCATGTTGCCGTATTTTGTACAACTCCTCTCGTGAGTCACGAGGCCTTAATGAATATATGAATGAATTGTAGCAAATCACTGGAGCATGTCTAGCTCTAACAGTTACTGCTCACATGAATCGACTGACGTAAATTGTCAGGTCATGGTCATGTGAGCATTGCTCATAATCAAAGACATTAGATAGGCCTATAAGATAAAATGTCTAGGGCATAGGCTTAAATGTGCATAACCTTGCGAGCAGGTCTAACGTGTGTCTGTCAAGTCGACGGTAATTCGGATATACAGTCTATACAGTAGCCCACCCTACATGTATTGCTATACAATATTAGCACTAAACTGGTGTTATTAAAGCGGTCTAGGTCGCACATAATGTGGCACTGGCAGTATCTTAATAGCTATAGGTAATGTTTGGCTGACTTCTGTGTTGTTATGCCTACAGTTTCTCGAGCGGAGCGCGAGCTAGAAAAAAATTGGACCGTAGATTTTAGCTTCCCATTGACATTTTCTAGGCCTTTTAATTAAGTTTAAGTTGTGACAGTAATTTATCCCCTATAGGTGTACCCCCGTCAAAAAACGCCATTTTCTGTACATAACCCTCGTTGCCCTTACCACTTGCACTGTGAAGTCTGAACGACTTGGGCCTTGATTTCAATTGGCCCCTGAGTCGCGGCTATAAATTGTGTTTTTGTATTGAATTGCATTGTATGCTTGCTTGCTGTAGAACGTGCGAGGTACGGGCTAAGTATGAAGAGCATGATCGTTGATTGACCCATGAACTGACCAGTCAGCCGCAGTACTGATGGCGCTTACCGTGCATATACTGTATTCCAGCCGCACAAACTGACTTCATCTCCGTTGCTGAGGTTAGTGAGATTGAACTTAAGTATTAATCCATACCCCTCAGCTGTTACGGTGGCTAATACCTCGTTTACACGATGAAGCTGGCTTGACGAGCTGGTTCGATGTTTTGATGATTGCTTGATCGTGTAAACGGGATATTAGTGGGGTAACGGTAGAGGATCAAGATGTTGTGGGTTTGCTTCCCAGTCGGGTCACTTATCAAGTGGTTACTGCTTGGATGGGTTACTTTTCGCGAACGCCGAACAGGTAAACCATCTCGGTATATAACCAGCCACCAAGGTCAACTCAGCCTTTCATCTTTCCGGAGAGGTAAATCAAGTAACTTGTAGTACCGGCTGGCCTATCTGACTGGGGTTAAGGCAGGGTGCGTTCACCTGTGTTGGGCAGGTAGCACTGTGTGATCTCATATGGCAGGTGAAGTTCTCTGTGGTGGGTTTTTCATGTAGCGCTACACACAGCCTTTAATCTTTTAACTGTTGCATAATATTGGACATTATTGTGTGTCCGCTCTAATAGGCCGCAGTACGAGCGTTGCCCGTCCGTCCGTCGGTATGTTCTATACGGGCTCATGTAACTCGAAAACACAAAGGCGTAAGATAACAAAAATTTGTGTGAACGTCTCTACGTTAACCGGTGTGCCATTTTTTTTAGCTCAAAAGTTCAAAGAACATGGTCAGGGTTAGGATTGCATGGTATAGCCACTAGCCAGGTGGACGACCGGACAGTATGTCGGCACTGGGGCGACATTTTTCTGTGGTTGCTGTGGGATCACCAAGAAGCTGCGGCATGGTTAGAAACGTGAGAACTTTGCGGGAATTACTGTATTGACCATCGTAGAAAATAAATCAGGAGCGGCTTACTTAGGGTTATAGGGCCCAGCAGGGTTGACTTCTAGGGGAGGGGGGGGGCGCATCTTGAGCATGAAAGAGTCTTATAATTATTCATGTAGCCGGGTATATAAATGTCGTTAGTTTTGCTGCACAGCATAGGCAAGCAAAGCGTAGGACGAGTTTTGGCATATTGAGGGGGCCATTGCTCCCTTGCTCCCTTTTAAATCCGTCTACCGACCATTCAGGAGTTCCGTGTACTGCAGCGGTGAGTTGGTTGGTTTGCAGCGTTCGTTGGTCGGTAGCTTATGGAGTCGTCAACAGACACTGAATTCACTGCCGGTGCCGCATGGTTTGCCTCGTTCAGCGGTTGATTTTAGGCGTCGGTTTCGTTCTGGGAAGCGTTTACACGCCGTGACTGGAAACAAAGTCGCTGCCTTGCTGCCTGTGCTACGGTAACGTCTGTGGTAGACTGTATATATACTGGAAACACGTGCGGTCAGCTGCGCTCGCGGGGCTGACTGACTCATGGGGCCAGGGACCGACCGACCGAGCCGTTAAAACGCTTCCTGTTGGTTGACCTAACATGCTCGTCTGGTCATTGCATACCTTGCCGGCTTCAAGCAGTGGCTTCTATCCCCCCAAATCTGAAGTCGAAATTGTCGGCAACTTCCTCTTTCCCCACTTTTGGGCTCAAGTTAACCCCTCCATTTTCGAACTGAAATTTCCCAACCGCCCGTTTTTGATTTTTTTCCCTCTTTCTAGAGGGAAGTTTTGTTTAAAATGTAGAGTGAAGAATAAGAGGAAATAAAAATAAATAGGGGGGGGAGTTTTGTTAAGGATGTAGATTGCGAAGTGAAAAATAAGTGGGAATTTTTGATCTAATTTTGGTCTACATCCTTAACAAAACTTTCCCCCCTATATTCACTAGCCGCAAGCTGCGCCCACCAGGTATAGGGATAGAAGCCACTGGCGTCAAGATGGATTAGTCTGCAGTGTGGACGGACGAGAGGATGGCGGATGAGCGGCATGGTGTGATGCTGGTTCATGAGCTGAACAGATGTGCTGGCGCCGAGGCCACACAATGACATCAGGTCGACCTGCTGGACTGCACTCTGTAATAGTTCACAAACTGTCACAACGTGTTATCTTTGAATAGACTCATAGGTTGAAACGTAACTTCATAAGTTATAATAAATTCATCATAGAAAGCAAGAAGAGCACCATATCCACACGGCACTCACACGTTGCTGGTATCCAGACTGGACCATCAAAAGGGTCAAAAGACAAATAGAAACAGTTAAACAGAAGAAGGTCAATCGCAAAGCAGCCACGCAGCTTCCAGAGATAAACAGGACAACAGTGGTTATACGGTATGTACATCGGAAGCCGTTACCCAAGCCTACAGACGACATGGTATTCCCTCAGCCATGAAACCATTTCAGACAATAAGACGTCTGCTTGTACATCCAAAAGACAAGCGCATACAACAGTATGCCTGTGAATGTGTGTATAAAATACCGTGTAAAAACTGTGACAAAACTTACATTGGCGAAACAGGCAGAGCTTTCGGCGTACGTCTTCAGGAACACCGACAGGAAGTCACACAACGTGATGTAAAAGCTTACACACGAAGCACCAGCAAATCCGCAGCAACGGAGCAAAACAAGTCAGCAGTCACAGACCACACCATCTCTCTCAACCACATCATAGACTGGGACCGCACCAAGGTAATCGACAGAAAAAAACAACAGAATGGACCGGTGGATCAGGGAAGCGATACACATCAGGAAAGAACAAGACAAGTCGATGAACCGAAACGAGGGGTCCTACCAACTTCCACACATCTAGGATTACTTACTGTCCACCACAGCGACACCTGGTGGACAGTTGTTCTGATGAAGGCAACAGCGGTTGCTGAAACGTCAACAAAAACAATAATAAAAGGTTGTAATGTAATGAATTTATTATAACTTCGACAACACAGCGTCTTGCCAATTTGCTGCTTCTTTCTTCAGATTTTGGTCAAACTTCAAGTTGAATGCTTCTGACCAGTGGCTCTGGGGGATGTGCCAGCAGTGCTGAGTTAGGGTGGGCACAAACATGTAAAACCTGGAATACTCAGGGAATTGTCAGGGAATTCTGGGCAACCTCCTCAGGGAAAAATTGTAACAAACGATATATAGTGTTACTAGATGCAATTTCTGCGGTGCATAAATGCACTAAAATACGTTTGCAGTCCAGCTTTCGTTGCTCCACAGATTACCAAATGTTATCATTTAATTACTTTTTGTTGCAATAATCTATGGCAAAATAAGATTTTTGGCTCTGGTAAAGCCTGAAAAACTCAGGGAATTGTTTTTATGCACGAAAGCAGCTACTGCTTTCAGCGCATCTTAGCCATCACAATTCTGTCCATTCGTCATTCGTCATTTGCTGTATCTCAATAACGGTGCGAGATAGGGCCTAGGTTACTATTAATCACTAATAGGAAGTCATACACTGGTCTCGATTGGCGCCGAATTCAATGACCTTAAACGCTAAAATAGGGGGTTTTATGGATTTTTTTGGCGATTTCGGGCTGCAGCAGAAGTCTATATCATTCACAAGGTGGCGCCATGGAACTATCGTTATGCGATCCAAATAGAGAATTTGGTATTTGTATATTAACTTAGCATGAACACATCAATTTTCAGCTAAACTACTGAACCGGAAATGCTATAGGCTTTCGTGCATCTTGTGAGCATTAGCTCAAATTTTTTGTTCTTACTTAGTAGGCACCCTGTGAATGTACAGTGCAAAGATGTCCAGGTGCAGGGCTGCAGTGCTCATAAAATAGAAATAAATGTGTCTGGCTTATTATAGAAGGGTCATGACTCGGCTTTTATAATTATGTGGAACACTTGAGATGCAGTTTATGAGTTAGCTGTGGTGTGATCCAGGTTGTTGAATATTTGCTGCTTGCACGAAGTTAATGTATAATACTAATACTGTCGCACACATAGCTGCTTTTCAGCCATTTATCCAGATTTTCCTGGGTTAGCTTAGCTTATCTGCGCACAGAAGATGTGCAAGAGAATCTTTGTAGATTGCTGTATTAGTATTATTGCTAGCATGCTGCTCATCCTGATTCCAAACAGCTGCGTCAAAGCTCTGTAGTCAGAGTAGCTATTCTATAAGTAAGTAGTGGTGTGTCTCATATGGAATGTTATTTGATGTTCAGGATTTGCCATCAGCAGGAACTTCATCAGAATGCACGGAAGTCCAGTCATGAAGCGAGTTGTGGAGAGAACAGTAAGCGCTGATTGCAGAGAGCTGAGTGTTAACAGAAGTGCGGAAAATATCGGCAAGGTAGCACCCATTATTCCTTGATGATGGTGTTTCACTGTATTCTAGCTAATTGTGTCGTTTGTTCAAGTGCTTTTCTTCTAAGGTCATTTTTGTTTAATGAGTCGGTTTTTGCTCCGGTCAGCCTTTTGGTCTGTTCTAATTTTAAGTAATGTATGGGGGATTATTGAGGGAGTGAAACTTTCACAGGCTGATTGTCTACATCCAGTTTTGTGTCCAGCTGCTGGATATTTAATGATAATTTATTGTCATCTGCACCGTCAAAATTGTATTTCTGCAGCAGTCTATATGTGCAAAATATATCAGACACTTGTAAATGGCTTTGGTGATATTTTCAAAGAAAAATGATTGTGTGCTCAGCTGTTAGAGAGGATCTAGATTCTTTTTCAGATCCTGGATTGTTTCCAGGGATTTTTTTATTATCAAAAGATCGCGACATGAACTGAAATTTTGTAGATTATGTCAGCAAGTCGAGGATCAAATTTTGTGGAAGTTAACAGCAAACGTTGGCATTGTGATACGGATAAGCAGTGTGATTTTTGGACTGAACAGTTTTTGCTTTGGCAGTAATAGCAGTATATAGTACACCATGAGCCATAAAAATGCACGACACTTTACTTTTATCTGTATCTTCACCAATTATTTACCAATTCTTAAAGTTCTTTTACTGGCACACTCTGCAGATAATTTGCAATGATGTTATTATTATATATTCCACCTTACTGCGAATGCGTCTCTACACTGCCTTGTGAAATATAAATGTAAGTAAAAACCAATGATAATAACAAGCATTTAGGAAAGTGAAAAAACACTTTAGACCAGCATTGCGATGAATGATCTGTGTTAGATTCACACAGTCTAGTGTCATACGGATCATTCACTGCAATATTGGTCTGAAGTGTTTTTTTTTAATATTACCAAATGTTTGTTTATTGTTATCGGTATACATTCATATTTCATTTATATTTCACAAGGTAGTGTAGAAACACATTGATGGTGTGGTGGGAAATATAATAATCACATTATATCAAGTTGTCGTTCGTGGAGTGTGTCAGTGAAAGGATGTTGAAAATCGGTCAAAAAATTGGTGAAGATATGGACAGAAGTAAAGTGCCACATTTTTATTGGCCCACCTTGTATATTCTGTAGTTATTTCTGTTAGCAGTAGGGTGTAGAGTATGTTTTGTGGTTATTGCAGTCGCAACACAAGGCCAATGTTAACAGTGAACGGAGGAGTGCAGCTGCCATCCACAGACAAGCAATAACTCGTTTTCATCGATGCGGCTCGGCAAAATTCCCGAAGCTTGAGGACTGTGCGCACTTTCACTATGACTTCGTCAGCATTGGAAGGATTCAGGTAGCACTCGCTGCAGGCCTGCAGACAAATTTCTAAATACTGTTTATGAAAACTACATTAGAATGCTTATACATGTATGTCACTGGTGGATGATAGAGTCTTTACGGTAATTTTAAAGGTCCATGGATACCGAAATTAACATATATATTTTGTCCTTTTTTTTCTAAAATTGCATAATCTTCTAATAATTTTGACAGTAATATCAGCGCCCAGCATTTTGTCAACACGGGGAAACTTACATTTAAAGTCGACAATTTACAGACATGATCTAAAAAACGCTACGCCATTTTGGCTAGGCTGCACATCCTGTGACGTCATCAGCGTGGGCTATCAACATCATGAATAATTAATGACCCAGCCTTATCTAATGACGACACTGGCTAGGCCATTAATGTTCATGATGTTTACGGGCTATACTGATGACGTCATCGGTTATGCTAGTGCCTTGATTTTTTTTGGCATAATGTAATGTAAAGCCATATTTTGATCACAATCAGGCATTAATTTCATATATTTGTAAAGCTTCAATTAACATATTATGTATGCAGGGTGAAATGTCTAATAAGGAGCTACATAAATTGCGCAAATTGACCGTGGTTATGGACCTTTAAATCTATTGCTGTGAGCATCTTAGATTTGAAAATGGCTATTGAAATGTTTGCATTTGTCATTGGTATAACGTTGCGTGTTTTGACATAAAACACAAATAGTATTATTTGTCTTGAAAGTTGTCATTTACTTGTGGAAAGATTTGTAGGCGAAATTTAATTTATAACTGTATGGCAGTAGACAGCAATGATATGCCAAGATGCAGCAGTGATGTGGGTTAAAAAAAATAGGCGAGATAGGAAGTTGCAATTTTTGGACAAACGGCAAATTTTGGAGGGAGTACCGACAGACAATTGCAAATTCCCTACAGAGAACAGACTACGGGTGCTTAAAATTTTTACATTTTGTCCCTAAAATTTCTTAAATTGGGCGTTTTTACTCCCAAATTTTGCATTTTTGGACGACAATTTTCTGACATTGAAAAATTTCGGGGGTCCGTGCAGCGATGCCATTGGTGGTGATAGCCATTCAGATTTACTTACTGTGCGTGTTATGGCAGGTGAGTCTGTATGAAGATGACACGATGCAGGACAAGTCACATGCTGCACTGCAGACCAGTGATAATGACGAAGCTGATAACGCTGACTGCTTTGATAGCATTCCAATCAGTCTTCAAGTCAGTTCGGCTGCCAATCATGCGCCGTGGGTCATACAGCGCACTGTTGCCAGGTCAGCTCGCATTTGTGTCGGATAGGCACAGCGTTCTCATGTTGCGTAGATTAACATAGGCCCGGTTGTAGAATTACTGTTAAATTGCATTTATTTTGCTTTGTTCTTGAAATGATCAAAACTGTTTCATATGCATTGATCGCTTTCTTTCACACAGATGCCCAAGACGATAGAATTATGTGAGGTACACTCATTTTCTACCTCACCTGATTTATATCAACGCACTACCATGTAAAATGCAGATGCTCCAAATTGTTACATTACGATTATGTGGTGATTATTGGTATCAGATTGCTCAGTTTTCATTATCAATTTGACAGAGGGTGCCACATGATTTAATAATTTTGTTGTATTAAATATTTTACGCTAGAAGTAGCAGACGACAAAATAGCTGACTGATGAGCTCAAAACACATCTAATCCACGAGTGAGTACTGTGGAGTTTGATCAGTTGATTGCATTGTTAATGCCACCACTATCAACCGTGGTGTTACGTCTAAGCCATTGTGTACACTTTGGGCAAAAATTATGATATTTTGGAAGCAAGTTGTTACACAAACTTATAATTCTATTAAATAAATCACATTTTAGTTAATTGTGTGCTTAATTAATTCTTTAGAATTTTTGCGGGCATAACAACTCCGCATTATGCAACAATTTGGAGCATCTGTATTTTACACGGTAGTGCATTGACATAAGTCGGGTGAGGTGGACAGTGAGTGTACCTCACATAATTTTCTATCATCTTGGCCATCTGTGTGCCAAAAATTATCAAGTTTGTTGGCGATTTGGTGAAGTTCTGACAAAAACCAGTTGGGGCCATTTTTTTGGATCACCCTGTGTATTCTGCTCAATGTCGACATTCACTGTTGTGAAACTGTGTAGATGGAGTGGGGATAGGGACTGATGTTGTGAGGATGGGTACAGAGGCTGCAGAGACAGGATGAGGATGTTTACAGTGTTCATGGGGACAGGCGGGGATTCGATTCAGTTCCTGTCTACGTGCAGATCTTCGTTTTGAACAAACGCCAGTAATGAGTGAATGTTGTACGGTTTTATTGACATTGCAGCCTGAAGACTCTGGACAGACAACTTCACCGCTGCGTCTTCGATCGCAAGTACAGCCTGCTGCCGTCCATCGGCCGCGATTTCTCTGATCCACTTGACTCCACCAACCACTGCAGCAATGTACATGAATATATTTCATATAGTGAATCAGTTCCTCTCCTAAGCTATAGAAATCTGAAAATTTACACTAAGAATTTACTCCTTATATTAAAATGGCCATCTTAGATCATGCTAAATATCACCATGTCACAATTTTCTCTGATATTTAAAAATGGACAAAGGGTCAAACTAAGTATTGTTTTTAGAATTATACGTTTAAAAATTTTAGACATTCTGTAGATTACTTGGTCATCTAATGTTATACAGTACAGACTAGGTGCCCTTTGTTCTGTCAGTAGTTTAATGAACCTAATTTTTTATAGCAGTGTGCAAGTGTTAAAATGTGGGACATATTTATTATTTGTAGACTTTTTACATGCTACAGCTATAGCGTCTGACCCTGTGTGTGTCGTGGATATATTGTCGACTTAGGGGAAAACTTTTTGCACGAATAATTAGCTCTTTGTCGAGGCTTTCTGCATTCTGCGTACAAAATTTGGGGGATGCAGCACAAGGGGAACATTTTTAAATTTGGGGTTGAATAGAGGGGGTAGGAAAAATGCATTTTTAACGAAAAGCTGGCCATATCTCGGAACTGGTGAGAGATAGGGCCAGGATTAATACTAATGACTAATAGGAAGTGGCATACGCCCTTTCAGATGAGATGAAAATCATCGGTCTTGGATGACGTTGAAGGTTAGTACTGCAACAGGAACTGTATAGTCTGTAGCGCATCTTCCCTAGCGACAGCTGGGCTTTTTTGTTTTCACAGCAGCATTTTGACAAGAAATATACGTAGGCTATTTGCATTGATTTCTGTATCTTATTAGATAATAAAAAATAAATTACATAACTCTCTTTTAGTTCTGCTGTGACACTGTTGGTTGAAGAATATGAATTTGCCATGGGCCTAATTTACAAAACTTTGTACGACAAATATACAGCAATGTTATGACATGCGAAAGGTTTACAACAAATGTATGATAAAATGCGATTTACAAAAAATCATGCGACAAAGTTACTACAAAAGTTACGACAAAATGAATGACAGCTCATTGGCTGTCATATGACAGCATCAAGCACACATGCAGTAATTATTTCAATTTTTCATTAGTATATAATTCTCACATATGCCATAATATGTATAAGTTTCGTTTGCAGTAACTTCAGGCAGTGAAATTGTTGCAAAATCACTTCACTTGTTATTGTTTACTTTGGTACCCATTGGCAACGGCGGAAGCAGACGATTGGCGTGCAGCGCCATGCACCGCCTGGCTTAGTGACTGCATTGCGATTGGTTGAGGTCAACGTAATGGCGGTTGATTGGCTGGCTCATAGATTATTGCAACAAAAAGTAGCGACTACGAAGTTACGACAAAATTGCAATAAAGTTATGAAGTCGTAAAATCAACTTCCAAAATTCGGATACGACGTTTTTTATGACAATCTTATGACACTGTAACTTGTTGATTTATGACAAAGATATGATAAAGTTGCGAAGATTTTACGACAATTTTACGATTGTCGTACAGTGTTTTGTAAATTAAGCCCCTGGTCAACAAAACTCGAGCAGTTAGGTTTGCGCTGGCAGTTAGTAGTGGTGTTACTGAATGTTCTGTCCAGTGATGATTCGATATATTGAAAATATCGATATATCGTTTTCGATATCGATATATCGCATCGTATTGTATCATGGAAAAAATATTAAATTTTTCGATATATTGCGATATCTTATATATCACGATATTTTGCAACAGAAGTTTATATTTTTATTACTGCATTGGTGAAATAACAAGAATAAATGGAGAAAACGACGAACTAACCAAAGCAAACTAACTATAGTGTCGTAATTTAACGACAATTACGACAGTCTATAGTTAATTTTTAAGTTATCTAGCACATTTTGGTATCTACATAAAGCAAACTGCCTTGCTGAACATTCACATCTTGTTCTTGTGCTTGTATAAGATTTACATACTTATCATTTTAAAAATATCGATATCAATATCGTGATATTTTCAAAATGTTGATATCGTATCAAAATTGAAATCCTGATATCGAGTCATCACTAGTTGTGTCTGTTTGTTTGCATAAGGAACTAAAGCATGCTGTGACGCTGTATTGCAATCGTTTGTCATCAATTGCTGGAAACATGATCAATTGTGCAGCAGTGCTCAACTGGTTTGAGGTACTACAAGCAAAGTTCTGCATTTATTAGTCTGATGTGCATATGCAGTTCTTCTAAAATTGTGTTATTATTTTTGAGTTTTTGGTCTCAGTTTGCATTTATATTCCCAACTAAAATAGTTCTTTAATGTTGTCATTTTATGTGGCTGATAATTAGTGGCATTTAATGATAAAGAGTTCGGTTCAAATGTTTACTGCTTTCTAACTACCGGTACTACTTATAAGTAAGTAAGTGAGAAGTAATTAGAACGTCAATTTATGTCATGTATCAACCCCAGTACATCTTTCAATGCACTGTTTACTTTAGTACTGAGATAAGAAAAATCTCTAGTCTAGTCATCCATAGACACTGATGGAGATGTTGTGAACAGGTTACATTTCATGAATGCATATGTATCAGTAGTGAGTTCTGTGTCATCGGGCTGGCAACAGACAAGGCCCAAGGTCCATAGATCTCTGTTGTTGTTGCAGCCTGCAGTACTCTACAAGAAAGGCCCAGCTAACGCAAAGGGGAATGCGCAACAGCGGTGCATATTTGAAAGGCCAGTGAAACAAAATCAGTCGCCAGACGGTGCCAGACGACCAGCGGCTAATTATCTATATCACCAGAGGGCGTGACCTGTCTTGCTCTGCCAACGCCATATCGGCTGGAAATCGCAAATTTTCCCTACCCCCTCTTATTTAGCACCTTCGTTCAGGGTCACCACCTTTGAATTTATGGAAAAGCTTTACTGATCCTAAAACTAGAGTCTTCCTGGCAGCCTACGGTGAAGATTTGGTGATTCTAGCTTGCACCGTTTTTGACTGAGTCACCCGTGTGATGAACAGACAGACAGACGGACAGACAGAATTGCGATGGCTAAGATGCGCTACAGCAGTAGCTGCTGTTGCACGTAATTAAACCATCTTGTTAATAGTAAATTACGTGTCTTGGTGGTGTTCAGATGGACAATCGTGGTAACAGGATAATTGTGACTGACACTGACTGTGCGATTAACACACCAGCGATCGGTGCTGCACACGTCGTCAACAGCTACACTGTTAAAGCTCCCGATGAACTCTCACTTGAGGTCTCTGCAGTACTGTGCTTTATGAGGATCAAATACATTTTTTGAATGTGTCCACAATGTTTTTATGTCTCTGCCAACTTAGTGGCCGGAGGTATTATGTTTCCAGAGTGTTTGTGCATGCATGCATGCTTGAGTTTCGAACATTTTTTGCAAGATATCTTGAGTATTTGTAGACGGAATTTGGTCAAACTTTCACCACTAATGGCCTTTGGGACATGGATGGATGCGTCAAATTTTGGGGTCAAAAGATCAAGGGTCAAGGTCTCAATGGAGTCAAATATGCCCCAAAATGCACTTTTTGGCTTTGTAGTTGTCACCTGTTGGCGGAGGCGTAATAGTTGACGGAGTAGTTGACGGTGGTAGTGTGGTGGTTATGGTAGTAGTAGTTTGCTGTTAAGTCTTATTGTTAGAGGTGTGGAAATTAACAACTAATCAGCAGCTTACACTGGGTGTCTGGCTTTTTCGTCCCTTTGCCAGTTCGCCCCTGGCTCATTTGCCCCCTGGCTTTTTCCCTCTTTCATTCAGGGTGAGGGTGTGAACAATCCAGGGGGCGAACGCGCCAGGAAGCGAATCAGCCAAGGGGCGAACAAGCCACGGGGCGAAACGGCAAAGGGGCGAAAAAGCCATAATTCTTACACTGCCAGACCATGGATTAGATACAGGTCTAGTGCATTGTATAATACATTGTACAATGTTTCTGGTAATGCCCCGGTTTTCACTACTTACCCATGAAGGGATGGCTGGGCCAAGTTGACCTGGCAGGCTGAATCGACTTGATTAATAGTATTTAAAAAAACTTAGCTATTAAATTTTGTTAATCGATACCAGCTTTGCTTATTATCTGTACTGTTTTTGAATTCTGCAGAATTATTCACTGACAGATGAGTAGTTGGTTTTTATTCTCTGTGGCTTATATCACATTGTAGTGATGTGTAATTTTGTTTGTTATGAATGTGATGTGGTCATTTAGGATGTCTTGTCTGTTAACAGGTAGGAGACATTGTTTCCATCATTGACATGCCGCCTGCTCATGAGAGCTCATGGTGGCGCGGAAAAAATCGCTTCGAGGTAATTGATTGTTTTATCAGCTTTATAACTGTTTCTACAATAATTGGCTTTCAGCACTTGTGACTTCTGGGTGAAGTTTTGATGGCCTGTACTGTGCATTATTGAAAGATACTGCTAGCTGGTACACTGGTATATGGATGGGTCATACAACAGAAGTAGATAAATTCTGTTTGTTAGTGGTTTTAGTTCATTAATGCAACATTTGTGCCTGATGTTTGATTTTCCTGATTTTTGTTGCATAAGTTGGTTAATACTGTATGCAGACAGCTATGCGTAAACAAATCGCTGTGATGCGTTTCAGTCTTTCAATTTTGGCTGTAATGAGTATCAGTCTGTCAATCTATTCAAAATTCAGATGAATTGTTTTGTGTTTATTTTCAGCAGGTTGTTGCTGTTGATAATAATAGTCATAAATTTGGATCCATCTGTCGTTTTAGGTGCATGATATTTAAACCTCCTTACCCAGTAGAAATTAAAATGTGTTTATCCTTAATTACATAATTTAACTGCAGGTACTGGTAGTAGTTTGTCAGACGGATCACCATGTGGCTGATTAGCTACAGAGTTGATACAGGTCAGTTGTCGGGGTAACTGTGTGTGTGTCATAAATGCATTTTAGGACGTTATGGTGCAATAAAAGTTGTATTATTGTTATTATTTTTATTATTATTATTTAATTATATATGTGAAGGTTGGGTTTTTCCCATCGAGCTGTGTGGAAGTGATAGGAGGTAGCAGCACCGCGGAGTGTGTTGCAAACAAACTTTCACCGGCTGAAGTGAAACCAGGTGTGTGAGCGTTGATGTTTCGAAAGGCAGCATTTGTAGCCATTTTTTTTTGCTTTTCAGCTCGTGTCTCTCAGTATCTGTATTATTATGGAAGTGATAAAATTAAGCTGGCCATCTTGGGAGTCATTTGATAGGCACGTAGATAGTGTTGTCCTCCAGAAAAGAAATGGAACCATATAGTTAAAGAAATATTGAACGTCTTAATAGCCTTTGAACTAAAGGTTGATGACGATGTCCTTCATGAATTAATTATTTGCTGCATCATTATAGAGTTTGTATTACACTAGTTATCATGGTAGTACATTTGATGGTAAATTCTGTAGAGATATATGCTTTATCCCATCTTTTTCTGTCCTCGTTTCTTAGGCTGATGCTGTATACACTGTGGTTCATAAAAACGTGCCACTTTTGATTTTTGAATAGCTCTGTGAAGCATTGGCCGATTTTAATAATTTCAATAACGTCAGGAAGAAACCTGACACAAATGACTGTACTTTTTTCCACTTCACTTTAATACTGTCGCTACACTACCTTGTGAAATACAGGTTATTGAGCCTGCTGTTTGCGAGTGGTGTCAACGTTTGCAGCTTACATTCATGTGGAGGAGGACATTTTGAGCACATGCTGAATAAAGAAGATGTGATGTGACACATGTGACTTTTTGAGATATAATAGTTCTCAATCGTGTTTGTCACTTTTCAGTTAATCATTTCTGAGCTGAAGCATGTGCTATTTTGTATGAATTCATTGTTGTAAATGGCCAAACTGTAACTTCAGTATTTCACAAGGTAGTGTAGCGACAGTATTATAGTGTGATGGCCAAAACTAGTCATTGGCGTCAAGTTTCTTCTTGATGTTGCATGCCAAATATTATTGAAATCGGCCAATGTTTCACGGAGCTATTCAAAGTATAAAAGTGGCACGTTTTTATGGACCACGGTGTATACTTTATCCCATCATAAAAATAATTTATCAGCATTGAGT
>Ga0209367_1002464_pt1 | contig 24459 bp, 13 predicted proteins | sample WorMetLIZISLAND2_FD_187412 | JGI IMG/M metagenome (GOLD analysis project Ga0209367, IMG submission 187412) | Marine gutless worms symbiont microbial communities from Max Planck institute for Marine Microbiology, Germany - Olavius geniculatus... ... | reverse complement strand
TTTATAACACATGACCAAGTCAAATTTCAATCGCCTTTGTTCCAACGTCTCTAATTCCAGCAGCTTTCTTCTGTCAGCATAACTGAGATCACGATAACCTGGCAGTCGCTTTGTGAATTTCCGCTGTACAGATTCAACACGACGGATATTACACATTTTAGAAGGTGACCATATAACATATAACTCCAGCAATGGTCTGACATAAGTACAATAGGCCCGAAACAAATGTGACACATCGCGCGAAGTAAAAGTTCGAAATAATAGATTAACACGCTGGAAGACTTTACTAGTTATTTTGGCAATGTGATCACACGGTGCAAGAGTATCATTTACGGTAATGCCAAGGTCCTTCACAAAATTACAAACTGGCAGGGCGACGGCATCAATAGAAAATGCAGGCGCACCATCAGTGTTTACTTTCCCAATATGCAGAATACAACATTTCTTAATAGATACAGTTAACTGCCATCTTTTTGCCCAGTCACTAACACATGACAAAACGGACTGCAAGTTTATAGCATCAACATCAGAAGATATTTCCGCGTATATTTTTAAGTCATCAGCGAAGAACTTAATTTTAACTCGATACTCACTTAAAACATGGGCAAGTTCATCAATGTATATAACAAACAGCAGGGGGCCTAGACCACTGCCTTGAACTATTCCGCTGGTAAGTGGACATGCATCAGATAATTCGCTGTCAACTCTGGTAACCTGGGAACGTGACGAGAGAAAGTTTTTAATCCACTCCAACAGATTGCCAGATATGCCATACTCTTGATTATGAGATGATTTTCGCCAGGCGCGCTTGTCCCCGTGGAGTATAGACACTACGCTAGCCCACCTCTAATTTCAACATCGAACACTCGAACCCATTCCCATGAGGGCATCCGTACTCATGGGCGGACGCACGCACAAACTTATCTAATTTGCAAAAGAGAATTATATAGTCGAGGCGCCTCGGGCGTCGAGGGGAGCACTTGGAGATTGAATAGGAAGGGGTATCATGCATTTATGGGTCTTAGGAGCGTCGTAAGCTTCCACAGGGAGGGGGCCGCGGTTGCCATTCACGCAAAACAACTACAAAAATGCTCAAAACTATACTACAGAAAAATACACCTCTAAATTAGTCACATAAACAAATGTATACGCAGAGAAGTTGGAGCCAGTATTGTCGTTGGAAAAGGTAGCCCGAAGATCAAATCCTGAAATACGTGCGCAATCAATCGATTACTGCGTGATCCACCGACTGTTGCGCTATTGTCCGATGGCGGCGCGATCGGCGGCCGATCCATCGGACGCGCAACGCAATCCTCCGATCGCGCAGTGCTATCGTTCGACCGCGCATAGGGCCTATTGGTCGCCAGCGCTCAAAATATACATATAATACGTTTATGTTCTTATTTACTACATGTACGATTTTGATATCAAATAAATAGTGCAGTGTGCTTATCGGCCTTAACTATGGCGTTGATAAAAAAGTTTACTTGAAGTTTTTTATGCTGATCGCTTTTTGAGAAAAAATATTAGGCTACGTACCGCGTACTCGCACTAGTGGCAAAGTTGGTACATGTACATGCAGTAGAGATAACACGTACGGCCTAGCTAGGCCTAGGTATATTTTGGTTTGCAAATTTGGTCACGCCGTTGTGCACTGTGTTTAGCTGTTTTACATTACATTTTCACAATATTCCACGCACACCCAGACTTCGATATCCAGGGTTACACACCTACATTGTAAGCCCTGTAAACGGAAAGGAACAAGAAGCCTAACTTTTGATAGGGTGGGCCGACCTGTCCATACCGCTTATATCCGAGTCCGACTTCCGGTCGAGGAATAAAAGCGATTTCCCTGAGTGACTACAGTCCTATACATGCTATGGTGACGCTGCTATATCGAATGCTACAATCAACGTTGGGATACGATATGGTAATTCGGCGCACATAGTTGACCTGATATGGCTGTAGGCAGCAACTTTGCACTTAAAATTGCGGCCAAACTGCTGAAGATAGAGACATGGTTAATATACTGAGAGCCTAACGGTATCATCGCAGACCCCCTATCTACGACGTACCATTTAGCCACAATACCACACGATTGGTAGGTCTATAGCAGCTAGAGTGCGTATATAGGGCATACCGTTTAAAGTCATCTATGGTCGATAGTTTCGTGTCATCTGAAAAGGCTTATGCGACTTCCAGTTGATGATCAATAGCCACCTTGGCCGCCTTATATTTCACCGTGTCTGAGATACGGCGATTTATAGGTTAAAAACGCACATTTTTCTACTCTCTCTTTGTTTAACCCCAAATTTGAAAATGTTTTCTTTGCGATGGATCGCTGTAATTTTGCATGCAAAGAACCGTACGTGGCACCGGGCTAATCAATTATGCAATAAGTTTTTGAGTAGATACTATTCAGCAATTCATGTGTTAGCCTACAGACAAACGACGACGACGACCACGACGGACGACAGACAGACAGACAGACAGACGTCACATCGTACCAAAGGCTCGGTCTTGACGGTCGGTCAAAAACCAAAGATAATTAAAACATTTTTCGCGCGACTGCGTGTAAGGCTTTGCGCGTTTTAGCTATCATCGAGGCGTCTGTCTGTTTGTATGCCCTGAAAATTATGGCTTATCATTGCTGTTTGTTTTCTCATCACTGCCACCTTTTCCCATTTTTTGCCTTTGTTGTAACGGTAGTTATTGTACCAGTTTCTTTGCAATTTGTGACAGTTAAAGTGTGCTGTTAAAATCAATCTTATCTTCGCATTTACCTAGTAAATACTGACAAGATGTACAACCGCATTCTGTACGGTACGTTATGTGGTCTTGGTTTACTTATTTATGTAAATGACAGTGAGCAGTGACGTAACGCCCCCGTGACTGTAATGTTTATTATGAAAAGTTTTGCTGGTAGTTTGTCTAATTACTTATAGTTACATAGAGTACAATTCAGCGGTTTGCACGTTACGCAGCTCCAAATGATTAATTTGTGACTTTGAATGGTTTCACATAGTCGAAGATGTAGCTCTGTGCAGTGTCTGATTTCACTGTAGGTTACCGTTGCATAGACTGCTTGTTTTGAAGCTGTCACACAGTAATGGCTACGGGTAAAAAGCGGATTGCGGATGTGCGGATCTGCAGATGTTGCAACAGCTAACGCTGTAATTAAGGTGTAATTTATTCGTTTAAACATCTAACCCTAACCCTAACATTATCCCTAACCCTAATCTCAACCCTATCCTTAACCATAGCCCTAACTCTGTTGCGACATCTTCAGATCCGCACATCCGCCGATGCGCTTTTTACCATCGTCCCACAATAATACTATTTTATAAGTTATAACTAACCATAATATGAAATGTTAGAATATTAGGTCTTTTTAATTTTGGGTTTGCTCTTGCATCTGATCGGAGTAGAGTTTTGTACAGTTTTGACGAGATCTGTGCAGTATAGCAGTATTGAGTTAGGTGAAACAAGCTGCACATGGAAGGCGGAATTATTCGAGCTGCTGTGCGAAAATGGGAGAATCAGCGAGCAGAATGATGTGTTGTGATCCTGACTGACCTAGTTGTTAGGGATTAACTTTTCTGCTGTTGTCATCATCATCATCTTTATCTTTATACGATATTTATTATGGCACAGCTGTGATAGCACCTAGCAGTTAGGACTTTGTTACATAGTTAATGGCACGTGTCACAGTGTCATTTGTCATCTCTAGAAATACTGTTGGTACAGATGCATATTTATTTTTGTTAGCTATCACATAAATCTGTATTGAACATTTAAATGATAAATTGGTGATGATAGCAACAGTTGCATTGCTGTTTATTTAATAAGCTTATAAAATGTGGTATATTCGTATGAACAAAGGTGGCAAGACAGATTTTTAGATTTATATATGATTTAGTACTATTATTATAGCACTAAAATAGTTAAAATTGCTAGGTTAGTTATTGTTTTGCTGTTGTGAGAAATGACATCTACTTATTTATCGAAGCTTTTCATTAAGAAGAGGTTACATACAGTATGACCACTTGTGCTTTGTTGCATGATAGATTGATGTGATTCATAAATGTGTGATGTACAGATGTCAGGGTGTTGCTGAAGCTGGTTTGTTGTTATGAGTGACACAAGTGTCCGAGTGGCCGTCAGGTTTGTTTGTTTACATCTTCACTGTATCAGAATTTGGCTTTGGCTCTGGCCAAAATCTGTCTATTTTTACAAATTTGGCTTTATTGGGGCCTACATATTTTGGTCACAGTTGCCAGCGTACAAAAAATAATTTTCAGTTTGACGTACTGGCTTATTGATTTGATCATTAACTGAACTGAACTAATGATAACTCATGGATTATTGATTAGTGCTGATTGACTATGTGCAGTTTGATCACTAAAAGGAAGTCAAAAACTTTTTGCAAGTAACATATTTTTTTGATTACAATAGCTCAGTCGGGACTTGAGGTGATATGAAAATTATGGTAGCATTGGTATACTTATGTATATTAACTGTGAAACTTAATGAGTAATATTAGGCATTATTTATCAATCACAGACTGCTGCAGTGGAATGTTTGTTGCCAGTTTTCATGCTGAGTTTCGTTAGTGTTGTGTTGACTTTTTGCCAGGGTACGGCCACAGTTGGCCAGTGAACGCATCAACATGTGTCAGATTTGTACGTTCGTAACACCCGGCGAGCCTCAAATAGTCATCGGGAAGGACAAGGCATTCACGTTTGACTATGTGTTTGATTTGAATGCGGGTCAGGAACAGATGTACAATACTTGTGCCAAAGAGCTCATTGAAGGGTGAATGTTATCTTCATACTGATGTGACTAAGAGTACAAGTTTTACTGTAAAGATTCTTAGAACTTTGCTCATACAAGCTCATCACTACAAGTGAAGCATTTACATTCACCTGCAGTCCTGCACAGGCACTAAACTCTTATTCAGCTAGGATACAGAATATCATTTCTTGTTTACATTGCAATTTATATGTAGTGCTTTACAAAAGTTTTACTTCGATGCAATGTCACCATTTTTACTTCAGTTACATACACTTAGGAATAATGTCAATGTCTTGTGCGAAACATGCGTCGTAACCTTAGTCTGGCACGCTGGTGGGCTGCTGGGCCTTTTGTTACGTCTGTAGTGTTGCTGTGTTTCAGAAATGGCATAGCATATAACAACTGTAATATGATTATTGTCAGTGGCATAGCCAGTAAGCGATAGGGGCTTACCGCATCCCACCAACTTTTGTTACATAAATAGAGTAAAATAAATTTTGTACAGTTTGCTGCAACTCATTTCAGGGTTCTTTCATACCCAAGCATGCGTTTGCATCTCCAGGCCTCGCTGGATGAGCTTACAAGTGCTCCCCATTATGGGAGTGGCTTTGCTGCCCTTCCTGAAGAACCCCACTTCCACTCTTACCCCTCAGCTCTAATTTCTAGCTACCCATGTGATTATGTCATCAGTAGTACTGCTAGTAGTAATAGTGGTAGCAGCAGTCATTTTATAGTTTACTCGTTCGGTTTGCTTAAAGACAGAATGCTCACTAAAACTACCCATGAGAGTGAGTGAGTGAGTGAGTAGAGTTTAACGTCCCACCCGGCACAGAATAGGTCATTTTGGGGACGGTCTTTTCAGGCAAAATGCACACAAACTCATAATAATGGAACGGTAAGTTTAACCTTTACAGAAACACAAAACACAAGATACAACAAACAAGCTAAACCTGAAATTGTAAGAACTCCATTATACGCGTGCATATGTAATTAACACAGTGGTAGTTCTAATAATCTTCCCTGTAAATGAAGCATCTTCATTTTCCACTGCAACCAATATGCTGGCTTTAAACATTAAAACTACTGAGCTAAAAGTACACTGCAATTACATTTATAAAATTAGCTACTGTAAGCAAATGGGTGAAAAGATTTGAGCGCCAGTTTACATGTTTTTCGATGTCTCTGTGCATGTGATGTGTTTATGCAGAACATTCGATGGTTACAATGCAACAATATTTGCATATGGCCAGGTCTGTATGCATACTGTTTCATGTGCTAATGGACACATGTTCTGCAGGGTGAATTTAAAAAACAACCCACCACTATTATCACGATATCTCAGAAATGCAGGCATATTTCTGTATTAAATTTGTTTTTGGTTAGCAGACAGCTTTACAAAAGCGTTCTGTGGTTCTGATTTGTGCTATAGTTACTATTTACTTGACATTGCCAAACTGAGACAAACGTAAACTTCGTGAACAAATTCTGCAACTGTGCGGGCTGATTTTATTACTAAAGTAGCAGATCAGAGATGTAACTAAGCATATCGTATATCACAGAGCTGATCATGTATTTTATTGATGTTGCTTAGGAAGCTTTTAACAAGTTGATACGAGAAACATTTATTTGTTGAATGTCTTCTAGCAAACCTTGGAGAGCCTGTTTAATCATTACACGTAAAAGACTCGCTGCCATTTAGTGATGACAGCAACTGTCACCATTCTTCTTAGTTTATGTCCATCATTCTGAAAGTTTGGATACAATTTAAATTAACAAAATGCAGGAGTATGGTTGAAATATTATACCACAGTTTGGTAGGTATATTTTTATTTAATATTTTCGAATCATCTTGCCTACAAGTGAAGTAATGGTTGATATCGTAGTAGATGTTATTGAAATTTTATCATTTATTTCGATGAATACTGTTTTTATGTGGCAGCACGGTCTAATGGTTAATACATTGTCTCCAGTCAACTTAGCTGCCATGCATGGTTAGTATTTGGATGGATTGGATGACTGCTGTGGATGGAAAAGGTAAACCATGTTGAATTGTCGATATGTTACCAAACACCCCAGTCATCTCAGTTTTCCATCCTTCCATGGTATTTGAATTACATTCCTGGCTGGCATTAAGACAGAGCATGTCTAATGTCTATGGTGACAAGTATGTTGTCATGTGTAATAATAAAGTATTGACAGTAAAGATAGTGGGCTTTATACGGTGCAGACCTGTGCCCACTCATGCCGTCAGCATCAGAATCTGACGTTGGTGGCAATGCCGAATCGGGTTATGCTCTGTAGCTTTGGAGATGGGTTTTCTGTGAAGAACTGTGCATACGCCAGTCCATTAACTGTTTGACCCATTTATGTCATATGTAGTTATGCACTGTGTTTGCAGACTGGCTCTGGTAAGACGTACACCATGGGTACGGGTTTTGACATCAATGTTGATAGAGATTTCCTTGGAATCATTCCTCGCGCTGTGGAGCATTTATTTAGTGGCATCGATATGCGACGCCAAGAGGCACAGAATGCTGGCCGACCGATGCCAGAATTTAGTGTCAAGGCACAGTTTATTGAGGTACAGTATTGTCGGTTTTTTACGCGCGAAAGCAGCTACTGCTTTCAGCGCGTCTTAGCCATTGCAATTCTGTCTCTCCGTCTGTCCATCTGTTCGTCACACGGGTGGATCAGTCAAAAGCGGTGCAAGCTAGAATCACCAAATCTTCACCATTGGCTGCCTGGAAGACTCGTTTCAGGAACCATAAAGCTTTTCCATAAATTCGAACAGGGTCACCCCAAACGAGGGCGCTAAGTGAGAGGGGGGTAGGTAAAATTTGCGATTTTTGGCCAATAAGTCGCTGTATCTCAGTAACGGTGCAAGATAGGGCCTAGGTTACTGATAGGAAGTCGTACACTGGCTGTTGATTGGCGCCATATTCAGTGATCTTGAATGACTTTGAATGTCAAAAGAGGGGGTTTTATGGATTTTTTTGGCGATTTCGAGCTTCTACACAAGTCTATATCATTCACAAGGTGGCGCCATGGAACTATCGTTATGCAATCCAGATAGAGAATTTGGTATTTGTATATTAACTTAGCGTGAACACCCCAATTTTTGGCTAAACTACTGAACTGGAACTGTTGTATTCTTTCGCGCGTCTCGTGAGCATTAGCTCAAATTTCTTGTTCTTTGTTTAGCTGTCATTATTTTCTGATGCACATCTCTATATTTAAGCACTGATGTCTTATTTTATTTTTGAAGTAGTTTGGCTCATTTGTAGTATTTGTAGTATTATTTTTACGATAGTCTGCGTCATGGACCTTGCTTGTTCAGTGTCTCTCTGTCTTTCTGTCTCTCTGATGCCCGGTTTTTGAAACGAGGGGTAAACCAGGGGTAACTCGCTGTAAGTTAACCCCGCATCATCAGAGGGTTATCCCAGGGGGTAAACCAGGGACAAACCTTGAGACAAGCAAAATGGCTCACTTCGAGTACTTCGATCATGTTCGATGATGATTCGTTAATCCATTCGGCGGTCTAGTAATACTGATAGCAAATTTCAAGTTGCAACAGGTGTTCTGATTAAGTTGATAATGAAGCATAAATATTTTGTGCTGCATCATTATTTTAAAATGACGTCTGCATCATTATGTTAAAATGACGTTTAATAATGCTATTACACTTATTTCGTTTAACATCATTTTTGTTCAACATCATAACTGAGATTGCTGTAATGTCTGCAAAGCATTTCGTGGCAGCGCTAGAAATGACCTAATGATAAACTGCAATAAGCTTAAATCAGCTTGACATTTCGCGAAGTCACATGGTCGTTATCGACCAATCAGATGCCAGTTTACAAAGATTGCCGAGTTACCCCAGGTTAAAACTTTGATTAACTAATCCCCGGCGTAACTCTGTTGCAAAAACGCAAAAATTTACACCGAGATTTAACTCTCCGGTCTTGGGGGCAACTAATCCAAGGTTTACCCCTCATTTCAAAAACCGGCCATGAGACTTCTAACTCTGAAAATCACAAATCCAAAAACAGAAGACACGGAAGTTAGTGTTTTTACGCGCGATAACAGAATGCTTCATACGTCTTAGCCATCGTCTAGGCGTCTGTCCGTCTGTCTGTCCATCTTTCTCTCACACTAGACTGCATTAAAGCGGTGTATGCTATGATCACAAAATCTTCACTGTGGGCTGCCCCAAGAACTCTAGTTTATCGTAACAAAATTTTGTGCTTGTGGGTGCAGGGGTTCCCCTCGAACGAGAACATCAAAGAGGGTTACCCCCTAAAAAGATGTTATTTTGCCGTTATTGGCTCGTATAGTGTGAAAACGGTTGCAGATAGGTACAGACATGCTGCATATCATAACAAGCACTGGTGACAGGCTTTTTATATTTATCAACATCGATGACCTTGAACGACCTTGAACTTCCCAAAAAGGGGCTTTTAGTAAATTTTTTGCAATTTTTGGATGCAGCACACATTTCAACACTGAATTGCGACGAAATGGCTGGAGATAGACCAAGACAACCTGCGTATGGAATTTGCAGCATTAAACATAGATTTTAGCAGTTCAAGTCCCGACTCCCTAGGTTCAAGGAGGCCGGCGCAGGCGGACGTCAAAGACAGCTACCCCTCTAAAAAGTGGTTATTTACTGCAATTATCTCGTGTAGCGTGAAAATGGTTGCAGATAAGCACAGACATACTGACACACATTTTAAGAGTGAATTGTGCCAAAATGGCTGGAGATGGACCTGGACAACCTGCGTATGACACTTTTAGCATAGAATGTACATTTTTAAGAATTTAAGTTTCGATCTCTTAAATTCAAGGAGTCTTTCATATGAAGGCCTCAAAGTTTTGTATTCTCTCAAGATGCATCAATATCTTATTGCTGAGGCCTACACTGATTACAAAGTGGCAGGACTGCTGCTATTGCGTGTCATGTGAGCTTTGCTCAAATTACTTGTAAACTTATTCCAAGGCAGGCATAAATTAAATGGTGTGCAACTTTTTATTTCAAAAGGTCAAAGATCATGGTCACCAAACACCAAAAAAACTACAGCATAGAACATGTTTCATGTAAATGTTTACAAGTTTGTGGCTGGCAGATCACATGCTGGCTGAGTAGCTAGCACAACTATAGGGATGGCTGCATCCCTGTTCACACTAGGCATGCCAGCAATGCATCTTCACTTGATCTAGTTATTATTGTTGATGATGCTGTGTGGTCGTTTTAGCTGTATAATGAAGAAATCCTTGACTTGTTGGACACAACGAGAGACCCATCGCTTAAGGTGTGTGCTTTTTCTGTTGATTCTAGTGTTTGTTGCTTCATTTGTTCTGCACTAGTCACTTCTATTTTGATTTGTATGATGTGTGTGCAGCAGAAACAGGTTCACATTTAGATTCAGATGTAGAAATTATTTATACATGAATACATTAGCATTACCATAAAGTACATTTTTCCAAACACAAGATGACATATGTTGGTGATATTATGTAGATATTTTGAAATCAAATTGCTGTGCAACAAAGGTTTAGTTATAATTGCCATAATGTCGTCAAGTTAAGGTGTACATAAGTGTGCATGTGCATGATGTTTAGGGTCGAAAGTCTCATGTTCGTATTCATGAAGATGCCAATGGCAGTATATGTGCCGTTGGTGTTACTACTCGGGACGTCAAGGATGTAGCTCATGTAGGTTGCTTTATGTTATCTTCCAGTTGTGGGAGATGTTCTGTTTTAGGGCCAGTTTCTGGTTTTTACGCGCAACAGCAGCTACTGCTTTCAGCGTGTCTTAGCCATCGCAATTCTGTCTGTCCGTCCGTTCGTCTGTCTGTCCGTTTGTCTGTCTGTCTGTCACACGGGTGGATCAGTCGAGAACGGTGCAAGCTAGGATCACCAAATCTTTACCATCGGGTGCCTGGAAGACTAGTTTTGGAAACCGTAAAGCTTTTCCATAAATTCGAAGGGGGTCACCGCGAACGAGGGCGTTAATGAGAAGGGTGGGCAAAATTTGCGATTTTTGGCCAATAAGTCACTGTATCTCAGTAACGGTGCGAGTTAGGGCTTAGGTTACTATTTATCACTAATAAGAAGTCGTACACTGGCTGTCGATTAGCGCCCAATTCAATGACTTTGAATGACCTTGCATGCCAAAATAAGGGGTTTTATGGATTTTTTGGCGATTTTGGGCTGCGACACAAGTCTATATCATTCACAAGGTGGTGCCACGCTACTATCGTTATGCGATCCAGATAGAGAATTTGGTATTTGTATACTAACTTAGCGTGAACCGGAACTGCTATAGGCTTTCGCACAGCTCGTGAGCATTAGTTCAAATTTCTTGTTAATTAATGGGTTAAATATGCTGTTACCTAGCCAGTTGACTAATTATGCATTTCTGGAAGGAGCAACTCCAAAGCAGTTAATTTCGGCTGGTTAACTGTCGATTGATCGGTCAACTGTTTGCAAAGTGGCAGAAAACTTGTATTATATTGAACTGTCAGAAAGTTTGTGATGCAGATGAAAGATTTTGCTGCAAAACAGTCCATTTGATACAGTCACTGAGAAAGTTTTTGCGACAGATCTTTACTACAAACTTATTCCCTTGAATTGCAAAATTTAGCAGCCTGCCGGTCTGCCTGTGCTTTGAGTCATAGTCTGTTGGTGACTCATCTGTTTGCACAACAGTGTGATCAGCGTTGTCCAATTACAGCTATCTTCACAAAGCAGCTGCCATTAACTTGATAGTTGAAATGTACCAGAGCTGTTCAGTACTTGCATTCTACCTATTTTCCTCTATGGTTCTGAGTGTTGGGCAGTTACTAAGAATGATGTACGCAAGATCGATGCACTCAACCAGTGGTGTCTGAGAATGCTGCTAGGAATCAATTGGCAACAGCATGTGCGCGACGACGAAGTCAGAAGGTTAATCAAGCAACCCCATCTCTCAGCCATAGTCCAGTCAAGGCGCCTGTCCCTGTTTGGACACATTGCACGAATACCTGATGAAACAGATGCAAAACAGATCTTAACAGCTTCCCCCGCAGGAAACTGGACGAGACCACTGGGATGTCCTCGTATTACATGGATGAAAACCATTCAGCAGGATCTGAAATCCAGCGACCTCAATATGGACGACGCAGTTGACCTGGCCCAGAACCGTCCACTCTGGAGATTGATGTCTACGTTCGGCACTACCCACTCTTAGTGGTGCTCGCCAGAAATGATGATGATGGAGCTGTTCAGAAATGCACCTAAAATTAACTCTTAGGTTAACATAAATCGATGGATCAGTTAACTATGTGAGTGAGAAACCAGCCCCTGGATAGATGTTTCACTGATGGTATTTTGCTTCAGATTTATTCCTAGCTATAGAAGAAGTCCATATGTTGTTTTTCCTGCAAGGCATTCTGGTGCTGAGGCTGCATGTTTTGCTTGCTTTTTCTTCGGTCGTACATTTGACATGTCAACTATTATATCAGTCAGTCTGTCAAGTCTAACTAATATGTATGGCGCCAGTTAAGCTAAGTTCTAAATTAGTGGTGTTTCGAGTAGGTAGGATTTTGTGCAGAGCTACATCGGCAAATTTGCTGAAAAGATGTTATGTGGTGTGTGCCTGTGTAGGTATTGGAATGGCTGAAGATAGGTGCTTTGTGTCGCACGACGGCCAGTACAAACATGAACACTCAGTCGTCTCGGTCGCATGCGATATTTACTCTGCACATTCGCCAACAGCGCATTGCAGTCGCCGAAGTATGCAAATTGGCTGCTAGTTAGTGTTAGTTTACCAGCTATGACAGCGATCATAAGTATGGTAGTCAGCAACAGAAGTACATGAAAACGACTTATATTTATAGCTTTGTGAGCTTGTACTAATCACTTTAGTAATTTTTCATATAAGTAATTTCTGAAAGAGGCATGCTTTGTTTTAATTGTTTAAATGCTAGTATTCAGATTAAGAAATGAAGTCAACAGCACATGTGGGAATGCATAACATTCATGTGTACCATGTGGTGTGTGCACTGTATACAGATGGATTCGTCATCTGAACGTGATATCAATAGTACCGACTCTGATTTCGAAGTTCTGACAGCCAAGTTCCATTTTGTCGATCTTGCCGGATCAGAGCGCCTGAAGCGGACCGGGGCGACTGGCAGACGAGCCAAAGAAAGCATCTCGATAAACTCGGGTCTTGTGAGTAATTGCTCTTACCGTTGTTTTACATCCTTGTTGTGCAGGATTATTGGAAAATTTAAGATTCTGTCTTTGACCCAGTGACATGCAATTCACTGCAGAGACACCTGAGTGATCCTGTTCACACTCTATCTGTCTTTGGATGATTAAAAGACATTTTTCAGAGTAGTAACGTACTCACTATATTGTTGTGCAGCCATCATAGTAGGTTGCACTATGGGTTCTGTTCTTCTCTCTGTCCATCCTGGCCAGGGTTTAACTCGAAAACCAAAAGGCACGGGTGAACCGAACCAAAATTTGTGTGAACATTGGTCACAGCAAGAGTAACTGCAGAAGGTCAGAGTTGGAGCACATGGCCTGACATACTGGCACATGGCCACACAGTATGTCAACACCGGGCTAACGTTGTATTTTAGCTTTTCCAGTTGTACAGGAGGTAATGTAATAACTTTTTTTGCTGTAGGCATTATTTGGAGGTTGTTTTCCATGATATCATTTTTTCCAGCTGTTAGATCAGAGTCAACACTCTGACTCACTGTTACTGATAATTACATTATGAGCAAGAGACTAATGAATGTCATAGTTTTGAGGATGATTGTTATTATGTTAATGGCTAGGCTGTGTGAACGTGTTTATTTCTTAGTGTAGATGAGGCAGTCATAGGCATAGCCAGAAATGGAGTTGGGAGGCGCAGTTTGAGGCCCCAAGGGCTGAAAATTGAGACCAGAAGCCAAGTGCAGGGGTGGAGTTCTTGGGGAGGGGCAGTGAGTTCCCTAGGGAATTAGGAGGAGTGCAGTAAGCTCCCCTAGTGGGGTCTGGGACAGAAAGGTAAAGGTAAAGGTCGTCAATTTGTATAGCGCATAGTCGCGAGCATGCCCACGCCTCTAACCAGAGTCGCCTGCCGCACGGCCACCGTGTGCAGCCTGCAGACACAAGCTGGCGCAGGCAACCCCAGTGAGCTGTAGCAAGGTCCCCACCTTTCGTAACTCATGTAAATGAGTTACTACTCATTTTACCATCCCACGGAGTCAACCTAGCTGGCAGGCTTCGCACCGAGATGGTTTACCTGCCCGCAGGCAGTCACCCATCGCAGTATTAACCGGGCCCGGCGTAGAGTAACTTTGTTTCAGCTGAAACGTGTTACCAACTACGCCACGCCACCAACAGAGCCCCGACTGGCGCAAACACTTCTTTGGTCATGAAAAATCTCTGAAAACATTAGTTTTACTGCAGAGAATTGCATTCACAACTGAAGTTGAGCTGTATTGTCGCTTCCTCTGCCGGATCTATCATGGGTGGCATTGAGTGTTCATGTTGCAGTTTCTAATGTTGATTAAGCTGGTCCTCTGGGTTCTCACACAGTCTTGCAAAACCGCATATGTCTGTACTTGCATGTGTGTATTGCTAGTTGGCACTTGGCAACGTGATCTCAGCACTTGGCGACAAGTCGAAAAAAGGTTTCCACGTCCCATACCGGGACTCGAAGCTGACTCGGTTGCTACAGGATTCACTAGGCGGAAACAGGTGCATGCACAACTGACTGTGATTGGCTGGTTCTGCTGTAAAGTGTGGCTCGGTAATCTTAACGGTAACGTGTCGGACTTGTAATCCTGAGGTAACTCAGAGGCGCAGGTTTGACTCTGCACTGGGACACTGCCGGGTAACGATCTTAGGCAAGTTGTTTACACACATGTGCCTCTGTCACCAAGCACTATTTGGTACCGGCTTCACTGCTGGGACATAAACAGGCACACTGCGCGATACACTGGTCCCGTATCCGTGGTCTCGCAGTGTAAAAACTGGTGTCTGGCTGAGGTCCTTAGGAAACGGAGATCAGCGCTGCCCTATGGGCCGTAAGGCTCGGGAAAAACTTTACATTTTTTTCGCTCTAAACATGATGCAAATACTGTACTCAACACATTATAGGTTGAGATTCTTCAGCATTGCAGATATTAAAAGTGATGTTCGTTGATGCATACATGCTGTCAGCAGTTTATGCGGCTAGTAATATTTGCAACTGACATAAATGGTGGAAGTAAATGCATGATACAGTGTGAATGGCCAAAACGTTGGCATTATTTGCAAAATGATTTGCAGCTAAGATATTCAGCCAGGCACCTGCAAATCGTGGAGCGAAATTTTGCATCAACTTGGATTTCGCGTTGCACTGCATGGTGAAACTAGGTTTGCGGACTGTTAAAACATACACTATGTCCAAAAACTAGCAGCCCTCCCCTACAGATAAGTTAGTGTAAAATCGTTAATACCTGACAGGATTTTACAAAATTTGAAACAGTTATTGAGACAATAATTCTGAAGTTGTTTACAGTTTGTGCTCAAAGTGGCCACCTTTGGCCTCAATGCAAGCTCTTAGTCTAACGTGGGTTCGCTGCTGCTTGATTTTTTTGTCAATAACAATGTATTGAATGTAGTGCTAATGTATACAAACTCCGACGTCATAATGACGTTACACTGAGCACACATGGTAAAGTGTGTACGTCATAATGGGTGTTACCATAAGTAATGTTGAGATAGTGCAGTGTACAATATTTCGTTGAAATCCATGAACCTCAAACTGAATTAGGCATGTTTAAAGCAGAGGGCTGCTAATTTTGGGACGTGGTGTATAATAATAATAATAATAACACCAATGCCAATGTTTATGGTGCTGTCATCATGGCACAGCCATTGCAAGAGTTCACCTGGTTCATTTGACTGAATGTAGCACGAGTGCCAGATGGCTGCCGACCTTTGGAGCTTGAGCCAATAGATCCACCGATATGCAGCTATTGTGACTGACTACATTTACCATCGCCATTTATTATTACTCACCTTGACAGCTGATACTCATTTTACCATCCCATGGAGGGTAGGAGGCTGAGTCAACCTAGCTGGCTGGCTTCATACCGAGATGGTTTTCCTGTCTGTAGATCGTAGACTGTCACCAATATAAGTGCTAACGGGGCCCAATGTTGAGTAACTTCGTTGATTTGACTCGGCGTTTTACCACTACACCACGCCACCAACCATGTGTCAGATGAAAGTGAAATAGTTTGCTTTATTTTGCACCACTCTTTATGTGCCATCTTGACTCTCTGTTACTACTAACCTGTCGTGTGTCCGTGCATGTGTTAGTCGCACTGTCATGATTAGCTGCATTTCTCCATCCGACCGCGACTTTATGGAAACATTAAATACGCTGAAGTATGCGAACCGGGCTCGCAACATAAAGAACAAGGTCGTAGTGAATCAAGACAAAGCTAGTCAGCAGCTGGCAAAACTTCGTGCAGAGCTTCAAGCTGCACAGCAAGAGCTTCTTGAATACAAGGCCGTATGTACACATTGTTCTTCATAGAATATCATAAAATTAGCTAAGTACTGGTTTGTTTAGAAGGTATTTTTTACTTCTTTCATTTTTGTGTTTGTTTTACAAATCAGCTTTTTTGTCTCTTTGTTGAATTGCTTGTGCAGTCAATTCTGAAATCGGATTATTTCCAAGGAAATCAAAAAAACAGTGAATTGTTTTGACATATTTAATGATTGAAACATAAATGACTACGGCTATGTCACATCTTGGCTTTGGCATCAATTATCACTTAGTAAATTATCACATGCAGCTTAGGCCTAGACTTCAGCAATTATTAATTTAATCGCTGTTTATGTTTACATGACAGGAGCATCATTTTACGTAGCAATTTAGTTTGTGTGGTGATGAATTATGTTATAATTTTTTTGAAAATTTTTGGCAAAAAAATTTTTCTTTGCCAGTAGCTATGCCATTTTTCCGGAGCAGTTTCTGTCATTTGTCTGTTGTCTGTCACATTCATTAACTTTGCTAAATCTATCTGATGGATTTACAAGTCATTTGGTGTGTACACTTAAGGACTCCAGTGACAGATTGTGTTACATGGACGTCCATGACACCCCAGGTAGAACATCGAAGCCATACTTGCTCTTGCCTACATATGATTTACCAGGGATGCAGCACCAGCCAGTGATTTTGCATCTTACCAAATTACCTTGATCACTTGTTTGGATCATTTTCGGCGTTGAACGGTTGCAGGGTATGCGGTCGGCAGATGCCACGGTGTTGTCCGATGCGACGGCGGAGAATGCAATGCTGCGCGATAACGTCAAAGCAATGCGGCAAAAGATACGTACGCTGCAGGAGACTGTTGAGAAACTGACCGCTCGCAACTCACAGCTCGTTGCCGATCTTCAAGCCTCTAACATCGTTGACACTGCCGGTGGTCTGTCTGCTCACCTGCTTTTTAATGATGATAATAATAATAATAATAAGTAAGCACAATGTGCACAATGTCGGCAAGCTGAATCTGAGGTCCTGGCTGTTGCTCAATGGGTGCTGGTTGGCTGTAAGCTGAGTAGATAGGTTTTGAGATTATGTCTGAATGTTAAATGTGAAGTGGAATGTTTGACTAAGAGAAGGAGGTTGTGTTTAGTATTATTGGTTGGTGGCGTGGCGTAGTTGGTAACGCGTTTCGGCTGAAACGAAGTTACTCGACGTCGGGCCTGGTTAGTACTGCGATGGGTGACTGCCTGCGGGCAGGTAAATCATCTCGGTGCGAAGCCTGCCAGCTAGGTCAACTCAGCCTTCTACCTTCTGTGGGACGGTACAATGAGTAGTCACTCATTTACGTGGGTTATGGAAGGTGGGGACCTTGGTACAGCTGACTGGGGTTGCCTAGCCGGCCGCTGCGCCAGCCTGTGTCTGCAGGCTGCACTTGGTGGCCATGCAGCAGGCTCTGGTTAGTGACGAAAGCGCATTAGAGGCGTGTTTGCGACGATGCGCTCTACAAATTGACGACCTTTACCTTTACCTTTTTATTGGGTGGAATCACTTTAGCTCAAGCACTTTTGCGTATAGCTACCCATTTCTCCATATCTTAGTCTGTCTGTTATCGGGCTGTGTCATCATTTTCCCTGCTTAAGCTGTTCCATGGATTTCGTTTTCATTTGGCTCGTACACTTGGGAGTCCAATGACACGGATCTCTTTCCACTGACCCTCAGGGGAGAAGGAGTTTTGGTGGGTTGATACCACAGCCAAAACATGCAGTTGCTTCTTACTTATGATGAAACAGATGATTTATGGCCAATTCACACCTATGATGTCGACGAGACTAAACTCAACTCAGCTGTTGAGTTGCGTCTTGTCAGCATCATAGATGTGAACTGGCCGTTATGATTCACTGATTGGCAGCACTGATCAGTTATTCCACCTCTACCAAATTATTTTAGTCTTTGATTTTCAAATCTATTTTCGACTCGATTATAATGAAACTTGCTACTGAGACATCCTCATGATTGTTTGTACACAATCTCCATTATATGCAAAACATGTTTCATTTTCTAGTACTAACGTAAGCATGTATGTGCTATATATATATATTCATGTTTTATTTATTCACAATGAGTACAGAATGAGACATTTGGGAATAGTGGATGTATTTATGTTCTAGATAGCATAATGGAGGAAGCAAAGCGCCATATTCTGAGTTTCGTTGAAGAAAATGAAGATCTCCGGTAGTAATAGTCATTGTCTTATAGTCTGTGTACGAGGCACATTTAACAAGTTTTGCAACTTGACTTAAAAAGTACTGCTGGTAATGTGAATTGCAGTCAGTTGTCTAACGTATTAGTCGCAAAATTATTATTATTATCATTATTATTAATGAGGAACAGATTAAAGTGACACAGTCACATCAAATGATATTGCAGGGGCGCTGTACATGATTATGCTAAGTATGTTGTGAGCACTGAGCCAATAAGTGTAATATTGTCGATAGCAGGTTGCGAGTCAGTCCAGAAATAACTGGTGAAAAAAATGCGCTTTTGTCTCTCGCCGAAACTGCAGCAGTGAGTTGGCGGCTTTCATCGCAGGTGGCAGACTGTTCCAGGCTCGAGCTGCTGCCACTGGAAATGCCCGGTCCCCGATGTTAGAGCGTCACGTTGATGGCACTTGCAGCATCACCGTGTCGGTAGAGCGCAGACGATGATGTGCAGGGGCGTCGGCAGTCAGCTGGAGACTGTCAGCAAGGTAGGCTGGCGCTGTGCCGTGCACACAGCGGTAAGCCAGCACACATAACCGGAACTGGATGCGCTTGGGAACACGCAACCAGTGAAGTTCCCGAAGCAGTGGGGTTATGTGCTCTGACTTCCTGGCTGAACATACGAGCCGAGTGGCGGCATTCAGTACTGACTGCAACTGATTCTGAAGACTTCAAGAAATGCCGGCTAGGACAGAAATACAGCAGTCAACTTTGCTGACCACGAGAGCACGGACCAGGGTCAGCAGAGCTTGTCTCGGTAAAGAACGCCACACACTGCGCAGCTAATGCAACGAAGCAAAGCAGGCTCGAACGGCGTTTGTGACGTGAGTCCTCATGCTGACGTCGGCGTCGATGTAGACTCCAAGGTCAGGAACCGCTGACACCAGCTGCATTGAGGCGTTGCCGATGCGGTCTGAACCAGATGGAATGACATGTTGACACCGTGCAGACGCGCACCACAGGAGCTCAGTCTTTATCTCGTTTATCTGCAGCCAGTTGGTTTTCATCCACCCTGACACGTCATCGACGCAGGCAGACATACTCTCTGTGAGGTCGTCAACCTGGGTAGGTTCACAAAACCCACTTATCTGAGTGTCGTCTGCATATCCGTGTGGGACTAGATTGTGATGCTTTATCAGCTGCGGAAGATCAGCTGTGTACAGAAGAAACTAGATCGGTCCAAGGACTGAACCTTGGGGGACTCCGTACAGCAGCTGAGATGGCATGGAACTGGACGTGGTTGATCGGACCTTTTGTACACGACCTCTCAGGTACGATTCAAACCAGTCCAGTACTGCTTCTTAGACCTTACGACGTCTCTAGCCTCTGCAGGAGCATGTCGTGGTCGACACTGTTGAATGAGCCGACAGGTCAAGAAGTGTCAGCGTCGCCAAGTTGCCCGAGTTCGGAGCCAGCAGTATGTCACCTAGGACTTTGAGCAAAGCAGTCTTCGTCGAGTGGTGCGCTCGATACGTCGACTGAAGATCAGGAAGTGTCTACTTCCTGATCTTCAGTCCTTGAGATGCTTCATTGTCCTTGAGATACTGTAATAACTGGCTACTGACCAGTCTCTCAGAGTTACATGGCATTTATGGAACTTTGGTGCTAATCTGTTTGAGCCATTAAAATGAAGCTTTTCTGTCTGTCCTTACAGCCTGACTTCCACCACCGACTTTGCCGGATTTAGAGTGGATGTTGTTTCTTGTAAATGATGCTGCATTACTGTAAGTAATACGTACGACTAATAGAACTCACTTTGGTGACTGCGCGTTCCAATGCTCTGCTCCTGCCATCTGGAACTCTCTTAACACTGACGCTTTATGTTCTAGCTTTATAGCTTCGTTCAAACGTAGTTTAGAAACATTTCTCTTTCGTCAAACATTTAAGCCCAGCTCTAACTGTATAGCACCATTGTAACTGTCTACCTAGCACCTCTGAAGTCGGTCGACATACTGGAATTACTGGTGCTACACAAATTTATTTAGTATTCTTACTAGAAAAAGCCCTGCATTATGTTGCGGGAGTTATCGGGCTTGGTGGAATTAGTGGGGAAAGAAGACCTGGCAACTCAACCCCTTGCCCTCAGGCTGTGTGTGGGGAAGTGGGGGGGCAAGGTGGGGCCCAAGGACTCGAATGCTGCGGTTGGGGTCCGCAGCCGTGCAACAGGGAAGGTGCCAGAGGAGTATGGCAGACAGAAAACTTTCTACAAATTATAGTAAGATTATTATATATTGTGTTTTATTGTAGCAAGAAGCTGGCTGAGTTGGAGTCAACAGTTGCATCACTTAGTCGTCGTTCGGCCCAGTCGTCATCCAGTTTCACACATCACCAGCACCAAGCTAATGGTGGTGCCGTGGCGGCCAGCAACACCGTCGATCAGTACACGCTCGGTGCAGCCAAGAAAGACCTGAAGAAACTCCGAGACCAACTCGCTCTCAACGGAAGGTGAGTAGTTAATTCTCTTTTTGCGTCACAGTTCGCATGATTCTTTCACGAAGCACGAGTGCCGATTTCTGAATATATGCATGAGGCGTTCAGAAAGTTTTGCAATGCGATTGTAAATAGTAATTGAACTGTCTGTGCCTTTAAAATGAGTTATGTCTGTCGAGTTTTGTAACTTATTGAATGCTTCTTGTAAGGTTTGTATTATATAATTAACATACTACGAGTACCTAGATTTGTTGCTATATTTAGAAGCTGGAACTTGTCTTTCACAAAGGGTTATGAGAATTGTGATAAACTGAATAACCTGTATAAATTTATTAAATTGCAACTTGTGTTGACTGGTTTATTGACATTTTGGCGGCCGCTGCTGCCTCACTGTCAGTGACAATCTGCAACAAATTACAGTGCGTCATTAATGGCTGTTCTTATATAGCCTTACCTTACCTTACCTTACCTCCGGGGTGGGCAGACTCTTAAACCTGCCCAGTGCTGAGGCCATATCAGTTCGGCCCAATGCGCATCTGCAAATGTAAGCATAAGGTTACAGGTAACGGCTATAAAGCCGTGAACGGCTGTGAAGCAGTAAATAAACGGCTGTGAAGCCGAAACCAGCACAAAAGCACTGGTAACGTGTAGCAAATCTGCTCTCACGGGTTTGGTCAGCTCTTAGTTAGCTCCTCACCTCCAGATTTTAGAAATCTTTCGGGTTATCGGTGCAAAGCCCCACCACCACGACAAGGTGGCTGACCACAGTGGGGTTCTTATATAGCATTCTGTTTAGAAAGTTTTGTCTGTACCATGCAACTGAGTTGTATTGGTTATCAGTGTTTCATTGTGCATTTTTGATGGCATAGTGTTAGTTTGCTCAGGCAGGTACTGTTGCAGCGCATGGTGGTGATTTGCTAGAACATGATGGAGAAATTGAATGTCCATTTTCTGAAACATTTCAGTGGCACACGGAGTGTTGCTGCTGCAGTAACCAACTCGTTGGGTTATCTGCATGGTGTCTGATGCTCGTATACACTGTGTTTGGAAAAAAACACCCACTCTCAGTTTCTTCTGTGTTTCCCTGGAAAATGTTTGGATTGATAGAAAATTTGCAGCGAAAGCTTGAGGTAGATTCCGTTGACGTCAAAGTTTTGTTTCTGAACGCAGTTTGTGTTGCAACTTTTTGGGTAACACAACATTTGGGAATTTTTTTCGGAATTGGTCTCAAAGGTTTGAGAAAGTTACGTAAGAATTTGTAATCACCTGACAGCAAAGCTATATGGCATCTTTGTGGATGTTATACGCACATATAAGATCGAGAGATTCCAATATAGATTCACTGGATACGACTGGTCTTTACTGTTAGTGCTGTGCAATTCACTAAACTTGCGACAGCGAATAACAAAATAACTTTTTAAACATTTTCCATTTTTGGAAATTTTTTTCTCCTGTACAATTTTTGAGAAAAATTAGGTTGATTGTTTGTAAATTTAGTGCAATTTTTGGGAAATTTCTCTCACAAGTTTCTGACAGATATTTCTTAACTTATATTGAGTGGTATTAATGTGCTATATAAATTGACATTTTACTTACTTTTTTATATATGCACAATAATGTGTCTACTGTAGATAGCATGCCTGCAGTGCATTGTGAATGTTTGTGTATATGCAGAAAGTCAGCGTGCAACATTGGTGACAGTGACGGGCGCGATGGGGAAGACGATAATCTATCCATCACACCCAGTCTCAATGAGGTAACAGCGTCACTGCATTAGTCTGTATCTGTTATATTATTATGTCGTTTTTTGAGTGCTTATGGCTTGGTAAACTAACAGTTAGCATGTCAGACTAGTGATCACGAGGTTGCTGGTTTGACTCCTATCCGGTACACTGTAACATCCATGGGCAAGTTGTGCCTCTGTCACCAAACAGTACAGTTTGGTACTGCCTGAGTGTTAGTCTGTGAGAGAGTGATATTGACTGTGGGAGACTTTATTTACCTTTCCTTATATTTTTCAACATAATTTGACTTTGCAGTAATTACTGCAGTCAGTGCTTTTTGTCAGCAGTCTTATTTCTACTAGGGGACAGGCCAGTCTCTGCCATTAATGTGCTATATAAATTGACATTTTACTTACTTTTTTACTCACACGAATAAGATGTTGTTTATTCTTCATAGCTATGTTTTTTTCTGAGCACTGCCTATTCTTTCTTATCGATAGTTAACTTGGTGGTGTAACAGTAGCATACCGTATGGTACTGGTGACTGTGAGGTTGCTGGTTCAAGTCTCGCCCAGTGCATTGCCAGGTCTGGGCAAGTTGTTCACACACATGTGCCTCTGTCACCAAGCAATATAATTTGGTACCGGTCAAAGGGTGGTGACGCTTTCTGGCTGGGAAGGTAACCGCGACAGGCCTGGTAGAAAGTAATGGCAGCCTACCACCGGGTTTATGACTACGTCACCTGCAGGCTGACTGCCTAGAGACCAGGATCAGCTCTGGACCGAGTTAACACGTTGTTAACAGGTTAAGCTCGTATCGAGTATGGGTTACCTTTTCTTTACTTTTTAGTTAACTGATTAGCAAATTAACTGCTTTGCACATTGCTAGTGGTGAAGTATTGTAGCAGCTGTTGACAGCATTTGGTGTAAATGTTGACTAGGCCGATGAATTGAGTGGCGATGAAGACGTGGGGTCTGATTATGCTGATGAGAATGATGATTATAACCACATCGAAGATGTCTATGAAGGAGATGAATTTGACGATAGTGATGATGATGATGATGATGAGGGCAATGAAGCAGAAGCAGATGCTGATGCTAGAGGTAATGTCCTGTCTGACATTTCATCTAATTTTCTTTCATGGCCTTGTGCCAGCACCGAAAGGCATAGTTTTAATTCATGCCTAGTAAATGGACTACTGCGGGTTCCAAGTTACCTGCTGTTTTCTAGCAAGATCTTCTTCTTTTTGTCCCGTGGTAAACAATCGTTGGCGTCAAATACAGTTTTTCTCCATGTCTCAGTCTTGCGACAGTTTCACAGCTTCACACAGATAACAGACATATTAGGCGATTGGCCGACTGTAGCAGAGCTCTCCTCTCCCGTATGGGTGGGTTTATGACGATCGGACATATAAACACACATATATGTATTCTGTTTGGATCCAGAATGATGCATCTTGAAATTGCTGCAAAGTACCTGAATTCTGGCAAAGTTTGTTGCTAACTTTTGTTTACTTTTTTTACTGCAAAACACAACTGCATCCGGTTTAGTTTTCATCAGTAAGTAAAAAAAGACAGTCACTGGACATTGTCAAACATGCATTATTTACAGTTATCTGTATCAGAAATGGTAATTTATGGTGTTTTCTACAAAGTAATAATTTTTCTCACACTCTGTAAATATAATCATAAAATTCCACATGTGAAAAATCGCTTTTATAATATTAATA
>Ga0209367_1002463_pt1 | contig 24462 bp, 13 predicted proteins | sample WorMetLIZISLAND2_FD_187412 | JGI IMG/M metagenome (GOLD analysis project Ga0209367, IMG submission 187412) | Marine gutless worms symbiont microbial communities from Max Planck institute for Marine Microbiology, Germany - Olavius geniculatus... ... | reverse complement strand
TTGCTACGTTATGCTAGCTCCGCCCACTTGCTTGTGAGTTACGTCATCCAAATAGATAAAATTGGCTAGCGTAGAATTCTATGTTAGAATTCTCGTAGAATTCTTACTTGCGCGTTTCACACTTTTCGTGAGAACTAGTAAGAACTACTGAGCCGTAGAAGTGAGATTCTCAGAGAAATAAAAAGTGCGAAACGCGCCTCAGTACTTGTTCCACGTATCTCGTTCCAGTTCCCATTTAGAAAGTTTTTTGTTCTTCTAGCTTACGTGCTAAATTAAACCGGCAGTCTTCCCGCCAGCTAGACACGTGACACGTGACTGACCTGCCAGACTCCGACGATGGCGTTCGCGATCAGAATAAGGAGAATGACAAAAGGCTCGACGAACGCTGTTACTTGGTCGTCCGACTCTTCAAACCACGCCAATACCTACAACCACAGTCGCATATCTTAGGGTGCATTTACGTAGTGTAAAGAAGCGTTTAAAAGTATCGTGAAACCTTAGATTGGTGCAAATTAACTTCTAAAAGCACAAGAAAAATAATTTTGATAATAGGTCAATACTCTGTAAAATTAAAAACGTACAATACGGTCAAATTAAAATAAAATTACTCAGCGCACTGCAGCTATGATTCTGCAGTATTAAAAACTCAACGCTTTTATACGCCAAGCGATATATTAGGGACTACAACAGATTTAAAGTTAAAAATTTGCTCTCGATTTACTCGCGGCGTATGGCGAATAGAAATGTGTTTTGATCGAAATGTTGTTAAATGCGCCCCTCAGTAAAGTATTGCGAAACGTTGTTGCTTATGTCAATTTTTTGCTTTCGGTTAAAACTGAGCTGAGGACCGTCTACGACGAAGACACCTTGCTTGTGCAGCGTCGCAGGGACGACTGAAAACGCGGAAGCTGAAAACTCGGGTGAAACAACGCAAGAGTGGAAAACGCGGCAGCAGAATGCACGCTTTCGTGCTTGTGTTTTACCTGTACAGACTCCGGTGGCTTACTTTGGTGCGCCGACTCACGACAGAATGATGACTTTCCAGGACTTTATTAATAGAGCAGTGGTTGCTTCGTACACTGGGACGTTCCGCTGCGATCGAGCGTTTGCAGAGACCCAATGGCGCAGCTGATCAGCTGATCAGCTGTACCGTAGCTGATCAACTGCTGAAGCCCGTTGGCATGTGTAGGAACAATGAAAAATCACGAAAACACGGAAATCACGGAAGCCGTGATTTTCGTCAAATGCCGTGATTTCGCCAAAATGCCGTGTTTTGCCGTGTTTTTAGCCAAAATGCCGAGATTTTGTCGTTCTTTAACGTTTTTACAATAATTTTTTGTTTTTAATCAACCAAATTATGTAATTTTAACACAAAAAAATATTTAATTTAACTACTGCTACCAAAGTCCGCATGTTTTGTTACTTACTGGCTTAATATGTGACTGTAACGTCACAGTAGAAAATCGTATTTTAATGCTTCGCAGCGACAAAATTTTACAAATGAAAACTTTGCACTTCATGTAATGATGGTCGTCAATGCTAAATGTTAAGTGTTATAGACTTTTTAATGGTTTTTAAGCCCGTAATTTGACGCCGTGATTTTGCCGTGATTTTTGCCATTTTTACAGAAGTTTGTTGATTTTTTTTTGCTATTTTTGACAAAAATAGCAAAAAAACTCGGCAAACTTCTGTAAAAATGGCAAAAATCACGGCAAAATCACGGCATCAAATTAGAAAATCTACTGTCCCTAAGCATGTGCACTTTTGGCGTTCACTTGCTTCTGTTTGCGATGCGGCGTCAGAAATATCAAAGCTATGGGAGACTCAGTCAGCAGACAGTATAGGACAATCGCGACGTCGACATCACGTCCATCTGTAGGGTTCTTTGACTTATTGAGAGCAATCTTGTCACAGCGTTTGGTTACTGATTGAGCGTATAGTGAAACCCGCAGCCGACGACACTGGCGTCCCGAAAAACGTGCTGGAAAGACGACACACAGACGCTTATCGAAATCCGCCACGACACAGTTTACCGACATCGGCGACTCAAAGTCTACCACAGGACGGAACAAACTGCCGGGCCAACGCCGATATTTTCTCGAACATTCTGACATAAAGTCTTGTGCGACATTAAAGCAAGCACGACGGAAAACGCCGAATACGTAAAAGGACCGGCAATCAAGGGCACGAAATTTTGTCGCAAATAACTAAAGTCTTTGAGACAACCCACAGTAAAAATTTCGTCATCCTGGTTTGCACCGTTTTGATACAAATAAAGAGTGTGTCAGACAGACGGACGAACGCCTAGACAATAACTAAGACGCGCGTAGCATTCTTCTGTTGTGCGTAAAAACGAATGTTTCTGTTTTACATATAACCAAAATCATATATTTGTTAAATACGGGATATTTTCGATAACATATTTTTATTTCTGGCAAAATTCAAGATTATTATTTTGCATCGCGCCATTTCAACGGGTGACAGTTGCATTTCAGTAATCGTTACGTCTTATTTGTAGCTTATCTCCATTAAGATATTTCAACGATTTGTGCAGTGATTTAACGCGCTGTGCATTGCATTATTCTGGTGGAACGTTTTATTCTGCAGCTCGGGTAATTTCGATAATTTTTTCTCGGTAAGATTTACGCGCCCAGTGCAACACTGGAGCACCAGCAGATTCTGCAGCTGACAGGTTGAAGCGGTCTGGCAGACTCTTCTTATCCGAACCAGCGCTTTCAAGCTGCTGAAAGGCGACTAGCGCCGGTGTCACATTAAAACGTCTCCCATATGAAAAATCCTCCCGATGAGAGATAATCACGGAACTGATACGTCTCCCCCTTATTAAAATATCGCCGGCCCATAAAAAATCTCCCCATTATAGGATCGCCCCCATAAAAGTCGGGGCAGATTTTTGCCGGTAAATTGTCGGCCAAGGGGGAGACTTTTCTGGGGGGCGATCTCATAATGGGGCACCCGGCCGCTCGCCGCCCGCTCGCCATCTGGCCGTAAATACATCTCGGACTCGGCAGCAATCAGTTTACAGCAGACGCTGCTCGTCTACCTGGGAGGCGCTCAGCCAAGCGATACACCGGGCCGGCCAGGTAGACCGCAGCGGCGGTGGCGACCATCTCAGCTGCTGCTGCTGCTGCGTGAAATGTCAAAAAGTCAAAAGCTGCGAGCTGCATAGCAGCAGGCAAAAGCTGCGTGCATAACGCATCAGCTGTCCGGCGCACGCATGCACGCACGCACGTCGTCATAACGTCGTTTTGATACATAGATCTCTTAAAATATTTTAAGAGGTCTATGTTTTGATACCAGCTAGCAGCACTGACTGTTTTGTTTAGTCATCCCCATTACTGATAGACTGGATAGATAGACTGGACTCCGTGTTCTTCGGCGTAACTGCATGGCATCCCCGTGTGAAAACGCAGAGCGATCCGCCGCTGTTTATTAGTTAAATGCTATAGCTCTTCATAGGAAACCCATTTTAGAGCTACGGAGCGTCACCCGCAGTATGGGATCACACAGTGTTACCTGCCGGCCGACACAGGTGAACGCGGCGCTCGCCTTAACCCCGCCAGATGGGCAGGTACTCAATTTACCTACCCCGCAGGGATGTGAGGCTGAGTTGACCTAGGCGGCTAGTTACATACCGAGATGGTTTACCTGCCCGCAGCCAGTCACCCATCCAAGTACTAACCCGGCCTGACGTAAAGTAACTTCGTAAATCGAATGAAACGCGTTACCGCTACGCCACGCCACCATGCCAGGAAAGGCAGATGATGATGATCATGGCGGCTGTCGTGCATCATTGCGGCATCTTTCGGTCGATTGCTGAACTGATGAGAACTCTGAGCAGGAAGTGAACGCGTGCGCAGCAGCAGCAACATCTGGCGTGTACGTACGCGGCGTGACCTCAAGCTGTGCCAGCTGCGTCATGTTGTCAGAGTCCGCTGCTGCTTATTGCACGAAAGATTCAATCCGGCTGCAGGAAAGCGTTCCCGCTTCGCATAGTACGATTAAGTAGGTTCTAACGTATAGAGAGGCCCGCATGCAACGCTTCCCGTCACAATAAACAATAATGATAAGAAGACGATATGCTCCAGTCTGACTCGTTCTCGACATATGGCGATATATAAATGTTTTGATTGATTGCCTGAATGACTGGCTGATTATCATAGCATCGACATCTGCTGCGGCTTCCCTCAACAACAGCGAAATATAGCATTAGCGCTAATTAACCATAAAATCATAATTGATTCCAGAAACTGAACTATGGTGATGCTAGTTAATGCTCGCCTTTCGCTGTGCGCGCATGTTGTGCTCCGAGACTCCAAGTATAGGCGCCCTTGTTAAACCATATTTTAGCGGTAAACAGCGGTGACAATTTGTGGTTGGATAAGTAGCGTTAAGCTTCATTTGACAAGCCATTTGCCATAAGCATCGAGCATCGTGTCTTCCTTCTATCGATTTGGCCGGTAACTTATAACACTGTCTCTAACTAATTACCAGAATTATTATTAATTTAATTAAATAATTTAGCTAAAATCATAACTATGCACGATTGATCAAAAAACAGCTAAGACAAAAGTAACTAAACCGAAACTGTGAAACATCACCAGTAGTGGTAAGCCCTACAGTTACCTATCACTTTTGATAGCGGCCAAACCCATGTACGACACACAGGGTGCTAATTTATACGAACTTACTCCACGAAGTCGTTAGTTTTCTTGTTCACTACATTACCATGTAGCAGACACAACGACGGTATGAGTGTCAAGGTGTTTGAATGGTTCCGAAATGCAAAGCTTGCAAGTGCATCAAAGCTGTACTCACGAATGATATGATAGCGGCCAGAAGCAGAATTTTAACTAGAAGATCATCGAACTGTTCTAGAACCAGCTCCCACAACGACTTGCCTACAACAGCAACAATGCACATCTAAATCAACTGCCAAAATACACCGTCAATCAAAAATTGTGTATTAGGTCGGCCTTATATACAAGCTCTAAGCCGATCATCGTGAGGCGCGTTAGGCAAAGTTCTACGCCGAAATACTAATCTAGAGCAGCCTTAAAGTAACTGATAGATGTCCCCGTTTTGTTCAACTTTGTGATAAAGTTTGTCCAATGTTTAGTCAATATTATTTTTCAGCCGTTCCGGACAAAAATTTCCCACAACTCATGGTTTTTTTGGTGTAAACTAGCAAAAGCTGGGTGAAAGCCCAACTCAAGCAAGCCGGCACACTCCGAATGCGACGAAATTATGCAACAAAATTGATATATTGCTCCATTTATCTACACGATGAGACGTAATTACCAGACCCCCTCCAGCGCTGAATGGCACAACTTTGTTAAGTTTATGCTGTTTTCGGCATAATAATTCCCGCAACTAAACACGAAATAATTCTAAGTCCAATGTTGCAAAATTTACCCGGTTTACTGACTTACTGCCTTTACCGACAACTTGGAAAATATGTATCACGCGTTACTGACGTGGCAGTCAGGTGTACGCATTTTTAAGGCACATACAGAGCAACGTAACTGAACTGAACTGACACGGTTTGGTTTATGACGAACTGACCAATGTGCAAACAAAGCGAGCCCATTGGTCATCGGTTGACGCATGCGTGCCCGTAGTCACATAAACCACCGACGCCGTTAGACGACGCCTACTGTAATGCATTACTGCTTGCCCATTGGCTAGTTCGTCAAATACCAAACCGTGTCAGTTCAGTTCAGTTCAGTAACGTCATCTTTATGCGAAGCGTATAAAAATATAAGTACGTAACAATCAAGTAAGTTTTAAGTTTTTACAGGGGTAGAAAAAAGCAAGCACGAAAAATAAAGTGTAGGCGAAAATGTAAGTACGAACAATGCCGTAAAAGTCAAGCACAATAGGCCTAACTCGCCGATTCAAAAAAGTGATGAATCTGTGTCAAACTGTAGAAATTTGCAAACGTAGACATGTGATAAAATGTACATGTTAAAATGCTAGCAAGACGCCGTAGTGCAGCGTTTATGTATAGTTTAATGGTGTTTCACACCCATTCATCATGTGCAATAGTTTTTTTTTTAAATTATTAATTTTTGTCTACTTGTTTAAAACTACACAATAAAAATCGGTAGGCGACGTGACTTGCGACAACTAGCGATCGCAGTTTTGCGGACTGACTGGGAACACGCAGACAAGAGATGGCAGAGACGCAAACATCCACAGACACGCTGTCTGACAACAAGAGTCGCTTATAGCAATACAGAACAAAATGATATTAGGTGAGATCAAATTTTGGTAAGACTTCGATAGAAGGTCACGTGACAAATGGACTCGGGGGGTATAGGTATAGTTTTCTATTCGTGATCAATGATAACCATGCGTCTAGGCCTATCTTTCACGGTTATAGAGATACGCGGCCTCAATGATATTGGGGTCACGAGTTTGACCTTTTGGGGTCACGTGACGTCATCGGTTACGTAACCGTTAGATCCGCCTACCCAAAATACCCTACCCTGTGGCACAACGACACGCTACCTAAAACTAAGGCCTTGCTAAGCTGACGGATTGCAAGCCAGTAAACCAGGGGGGTCCGGTAATTATGATTCACAGCGTTCTTATTACGTTGCTTGGCCGATTCATCTGTAACTACAATGTCGAAAATCAGATACGCCAAGCTACTAACGCAAATCTTAGAAACAGCATAATAACAAAATTAATTTAACGTACCTTCTTCAACGGGCAATTCTACAAAACAAAACAATAAATAGCATAGAAAACAGAACAGTATAAATAAGCTACATAATAATTTAACGTTACATTACTGCAAATGTTCAATCACAATAGCTTGCCAACGTCAGCATTTCAGTTTATTTTAGGTGCATAAACGTGCAGTATTTTTATCGAAGCGATCATCCGTAAACAAAAAGAGCTTAACATTTCATTAAAGTAATTAGTCTCATAACTGTAGATAACAATGTAAATTTTTCCAGCAATTGCAGCAACAGCAAATATCACAAAATTTGTTCACGTGCAGAGAATTTTGAAATCATGCCGTGAGTCGCGAAAGTCTGTGTGACTGTGTTTCTGCGAATTTCGGTTTCAGTCTGTACTGTGACGTGTTGATAGACGACGAAGAAAAAAAAACTCAGCTATGTCCGACATTCTGTACGAGAATTCTGGGAAAAAATGATAAATGGTTTTTTGCTGCAAAAATATATAACCGTTTGATAACAGAAATGGTTCTACCCCTGCGATTTTTGAAAATCCTGATAAATGCAACAACAGCACTGCGTTAACAGTTGCTGCACCGATTGCGATGAAGATCTCATCGTGCGTTTGGCGTGCATTGACATTTAGCCGGAAACATAAAAGTTGATGTATAGCTCAACTATAAACCGATATCATCTTCACTGCACGTAATTCGATCCCAGATTTGCCAATCCGTGTCCTTTCGTTCCTGCTGTTATTTCAGAGTTACTTCGCCTATCAATTTGGTTAGCCTTGGTGTGGCGAATATCCCCCGCAGAACGCAGAAAATTTTAGTGTTCCCGACTGTTTCGTTTTGCAGGATGGAATAACTGATTCAGCTGCTGCTGTGTACTGGTGAAGGTTCTTGCAGTGTGAAATATTTATGCATTACTTTTCGTCTATATATAGGTCTAACAATTTAAGATAGCAGGGACAATTTCTATTTCGCCAAGCTACTATAAGCCTACGAGCGTCATTTTCAATAAAATAAGTTCTTCCATGTGCCTATATGTATGTTTAAAACGTCGATGCACTTTTGTGCAAAATATTCAAGACATAGCCTAGTCATGTACGTTGTTCCGAAATATTGGACCCAGACAAAACAAAGCAGCGAAAGTCATACAAGGGCGGTCAAAAAAGTCTTGAGCTTAGTAGAATGGTCACAAACTTTTCTCGCTATGCTATTCGTAACCCAATAATTTTACTTGTCCCATAATTCCACTAAGAGTATAAAATAAGTTTGCAAATATCTGCGCTGCTTGCAATGATGTACACGGTGTCCCAAAAATGTGATATACCATACTCAATCGACAAATTTGTCAGTTCTCAGCGGATTTTTAAAATTCTTTCACTACCAAAGTCCTTAGAAAAATTTGCGATAAAAATCTTTAAGATCCCAGCACACCAGTAACGTGTCGCTTCACTACCTTGTAAAACGCGAAGGCTGTAAACTAGCATGTTTTGTGCGTGCTGAACCACTGGTGCTCAGTAATGGACTACCGGAGATCTTCTGCGTGGCACACAGCAACTGCGGTAAGAGAACTCCTTCTTCTTCTTTTCCAATAATGCACTCAATCAAGTTTCGTCGATTTTAACTGCAGGATTGACGAATATCACACTGGTATAGTTTAACTTTAGTGTGCTGTTCGTCACCAATAGAGACTGTCTAAACGTCAGTGTTGTGCAAAAAGGTTTTGCTCCAACATTTTGCACCGGTTGCCATTCTCCAAGCTGCTCAGTGCAAATAATGTGAACAGCATTCTATCACTAAATCAAAAGAAAACGGCATGAATCACTATCAGTTTTAAACAGCTATGTTTCGGTTAACAATTTGTTTCGGTCAGTTCTTTAGCAACCGTCTCTTAAGACGAAGACACTTCAGACTAAAATCGCCATGAAAAAAAATAATCCACATGACATCAGCTAGTGGTACTTCGTGCACTAAGTAATAAATGTGTAGCTGGTTTTACTGGTTTACTATCAGTTGATATACCATAAGCACATTTTCATTTGTTTGTGCGAGTTTAGTTTGCGGTTGTTGTGCTTTGATTGGTGCAATTTCTGCACATATTTTTGCACGGTAGTGTAGTGACATGTTTTGGGTGTGTTTAGATAGCTAATGACAGTTTTGTCGCACATTTTCCAGAAAGTCCGCCAGTGAAAGCATTTTGCAAATCGGTAGAAAATTAACAAAGTTATCGATCGAGCTTGGTGTACCACTATTTGGGAACACAGTGTATAATTATTAACGTGACGAGCGCGTCTGCAGTGCTTACCATTGGGGCCGTATTTTTCCTGATACCGCTGAACCTGTTCGTCGGTCAGGCCGGTGTTCTCGTCGGTTTTGAAGTAGTTGACGACCTCTTCGACCGGCTTGGTGAACGAGTCCTCCATGATGCCGGTGCCGGTGGGCTACAGCGGCGGCGTGCGGCGGCCCAGGCCCTGCTCAGAGCAAGGCGACGCCAATGACGATGATGACCTGATCAGATCAGAGCGAGGGGCAACGGCGACGACAAGCTACGGACGATCAGCAACTACTAGCACACCGGCACTGCGAGCGACACACGCGGCACTGCAACAACAACAGCAGCAGCAGCCGTGTAACAGACGAAACCATTCCTCACTTCTTGCAGGTAAGAATTTGCGGCCCACCTTGGCGCCCGCCGCGCCGACTGGTCCATTTCTTTCGGTGGGTGGCGTTTTTCCAACTAGTTTCCAACTTTTAACTGACCACTTTACTGGTACTCTTTACTTGTACAACTTCCGTAGTCGAGTTCTTTTTATTTCGCCGGTTTCGCTAAAAAATATCAATAGCACCGGGTAAAAAAACGTTGAAATTAATAATAATAATGATGGGAAACGACCGGATGGCGTCTCACTGGTTCCATGGCAGAACAGCAAGTCGTTATGTTGGGACGTCACGGTAACTTGCCATTGGCTGAGTCATACGTTGACAGAGCATCTCATGAGGCAGGTGCATGTTGCATCAGCAATGGCAGCTTTCGGGAAGGTCAAGTAATATTGACTTTGGCTCCGGTTAAATCTTTGAGCTAATTGCTGTTGATATCTTGGGCGTTTTGAATGCATCACCTCGTCAGCTCATAGCTGATCTTGGAAAGAAGATCTCAATCAGTAGGCCTACTGATAAGTCTATAAAAAGATTAGTTGTTTATTTGAGTGGATTTCTGTTTTAGTTCAGCGCTTCAATGATGTTTTGTTGCATGACAGTTTCTTGACTGCTGACTGCACAGACTGAAGATCGTACCAACCATTGTATTTTTAGTCAATTTAGGCTCTCTTGGAAGCAAGTATCTAAGGGTTAAAAATAATCATGATAACAGTGACAATTTTGAACGCGCCCTAAAATGGCAAAACAATTACAAGGGCGCCACATCTCTAGTCCATGCAGATAGTCAGCGAAACAAAAATATCTTTAAACCCAGTCAAATTAAGGAAAATGTAAAGATAGCCAAAGTAATAAACGGTTCTGACATAGTTGACAATTAGTCAATGATCATGTCAGGTACGCCGCTGCAACATAGTAATAATTAATGCATGTTTAAGTTACTTTGACTTTAGACTTCCAAGTAAGTTGTTGCTCAAAAAGTACGAGAAATACTTAGTAAAAAAGAGTTTGCCATAGTTGTTGCTGCTGTCGATGCGTGTCGCTGTCGGTGGGCATATTATGTTTTGTATGAAAGTTCGCACTATTCAGCTATATATGAACTGTATGAACTGTAGTTAGTTAAGTTTTTCTTTTATTTTGTATTTGTTTGCTACTTCTCATGTCAATACTAACCATGTTTTTATTTGCAGCGGTTTGGCCGCAAGTTTTAATGGAAAGTTTCAAGCTATAAGTGGTCGTAGGCCTATCTCGAGAATGGTAAGAGATAGGGCCAAGGTTACTATTAATGCACTAATAGGAAGTGGCATACGCCCTTTCAGATTTCATAAAAATCATTGACCTTGGATGACATTAAAGGTCACTGACAACTAGTACGGTCGGCCATTTAGCGACAGCTATGCTTCCTGTCCTGTATCCTACATCTGCACCTAGTTTACCATCACCTGTCTGCCATACCGCGCTAAAACCTCCAACATACTGAAGTTTGCAGTTGGCACGTATCCCGAATGGGAACAAGTAGAAGCTACAAGAGCCACGGAAACAGACGAACTGTCACGAATGGCAGCAATTCTGCGCTTCGAGTTCGAGGAGCAATGTCGCCCCTTCTCGGGACTCGACGTGAATTCTTCGACGTCGCCGGACGTGATTGGATCGGCGTGGTCACGTGACGGCGCCGTATACGGTCGGCGTGACGTCAGCAACGGCCGGCCCAAGGAGTTGCACTCCGCGCCGTCTATTCTTGGCAACTTGTTAACGCCGGCCGGCTGGGCAGACTTCATCCATGGTGGCTGCAGCAGACCGCCGTGTGTGTGAACTGTGAGGCGCCGGCCGACGGGACACCCTGCACGGCAATCAGTCGTGCGCCGCTAGACGGCCGCAATTTGAACTCGAGAGCCGGAGCCCCATTATAGGATCCCCCCCCCAAAAAAAACTCTCACCCGGCCGACAATTTACCAACAAAAATCCGGCCCGCCCGGCGGCCGCCCCGGCGGAACGAATTTTTGCCGGTAAATTGTCGGCCGGGGGAGTCTTTTCTAAAGCGGGGGGATCCTATAATGGGAGGACTTATTATGTGGCCGGCAATATTTTGATAAGGAAAAGACGTATCAATTCCGTAATTATCTCTCCACGGACGGATTTTTCATGGAAAAACATTTTAATGTGACACCGACGTAAATCAGTTCCATTTCCATGCAGCGTTCGTGGTCAGAGTCGTCTGCCCGCACTGCAACATTGTGTTTACTACTCGCCGAGGAACGCCAGCAATGCCCGGTGCAGCGCAATGTAGTTTGCACTTAACCGTGCGCACCAAACTGATAACGGGTAATACAGAAGAATATCAGCTAAGGTGCGATCGTAGTTGTCGTCTCAATTCCCGGCAATAAAATGATCATAATGCAGAGTGGCCCCACAAAACGTAAGCCTGTAAGTTTGTCTGTCATAATTGCATCAAATATTGACGTCGGTTATTAATCAGACGACGTTATATCCAATCCAGACCTTTTCTATCCATTCTTAGGAAACTGTCGTAAGCTCCTAATGCGACAAAAATTCTGAATATTTTTTTCAATAAAAACTACATCAACGGTTGTTTAGAACTCTCAGTTTTAAAATCTGTTGTAAGCGAAGAAAATGAAATAAAATTAAATAAAAAGGGCAGCGCGAAGTTTTGTAGCATTTCATCTTAGTTCATTTTCTTTCTGTCGTTTTGAACACGCCTTTGAAAGTCAGCCAGTATTCAAACTGTTTGGGCCTGCTACATGGCATGATGTGCAGCAACGCGTTTGAGGTATAGTAAATCGCTAACGAATGGCGGTGTGGCCGGAGGGGCAAAGGGGCATTGCCCCTAAATTTTGGGCTGTCCAAAAATTGTCGGAAAATATGCTTTTTTCTCGTACATCTGTTGTCCAAACAAATGCAAATTATGGGACTAAAACCTGCCTATATTGGAAAATTTTGGCAACAAAATTAAAATTTTGACCGCTAATCTCCTCTGTCGGAAATTTGTTGTAGTCTGTCGGAATTCTGTTAGAAATTTACAGTATCTGTAAGAAAATTGCAACTTCATGTCCCGCTTACTTTTTAACACTCGACGGTGCTGTCTTATTGCAGATTTGCTGTTGGAAACTGTGAAAACATTTTCTGGAAAATCTGTCAATATTCGATCGAGTTATCAAGTGAAATTTTCATGCCGCTCTTTTCCGTTTTCGGTGTATTTAATTACGGCAGAAGCAAAATTATTTAATCATACAGGGTGGTCCAAAAACGGCACAAAGTTTATGGCACCATAATTTTGCAACCGTACATCACAGTCATGAGGTTTTCAGCAAAATGTTCTGAAAGAAATTCTTTACACGACTAAAGTCAGTGTTTAAATATAACAATTAAATATTTTTTGTTTTGCTGCTGGCAAGTGAACTACTAAAAAACTGTATTACCTTTAATGTACTTTAGTCCATAAAAAATGCCACTATTATTTTTTTAAATAGCTTCGTGAAACATTTACCGATTTCAATAATTTTTGGCATGAGACATCAATAAGTAACTTGACAACAATGAATTCTTACCGGGTAGCGTATGCGTCAGCTCAAAAATTATTAAATAAATAGTGACAAACACAATTGGCAATTATTATCACTCAAAAAGTCACACGTGTCACATCACATCATCTTCATCACAACACGTGCTCAAAATGTTCTCCTGCAGCACAAACGCAATTGGTAGACATCGACACCATTTGCCAACTGCACGTTCAGTAACTGCATGACTCATGCGGCCCACTCGCTGTTGATGTATCATTTCAGTTTGTCGACTTACCAGTACAGTTTTAAAATAAAAACGAAGCAACACATTTTCAGTGATTTTGTGGTCTCAGTAATTTTCTGACCTAACACATGCAATACCCAGTATGAATTTATTGTTGTCAATGGTCAAACTGCTACTTCTGCATTTCACACGGTAGTGTAGCGACAACCTTAGAACGAGATGGCCAAAACTACAGACATTAGCGTCAAGTTTCTTTTTAATGTCGCGTGCCAAAAATTATTAAAATCGGCCAATGTTTCACGGAGCTATTGAACAAATAAAAGTGGCGCGTTTTTACGGACCGCGGTGTCGAGGGTAATACTGTTTTTGCATAGTTCAATTGCCAGCAGCAATAACGAAAAGTATTTAACTGCTGTATTCAGATACTGACTTAAGTCACGTAAAAAATTTCTTTCGAAATATTTAGCTGAAAACCACATGACTCTATGACGTACGCTTGCAAAATTATGGTGTTATTAACTTTGTGCCGTTTTTTGGACCACCCTGTAGTTATTAAGAATTGTAATCGTTTGCTGATTTTGCGAGGTTGAGATCAACTGAAAGCAGCGAAAACTGCAGTAAGAAATGGAGCATAAATCAATCAGCTGGAGCCTCCATGGATGACGTCGGAGTGAAGAAGATGGACAAGGCGTGCATGGAAGCCGCTGTCGGTTGAAGATGAAAGTTACCGACCGCCTGCAGCCGAGCGAAAGAGACACGGTAGAACTGTGCAGTCAGCACTCTGCCGTCTCAATGTTCCGCGGCTTACATGTATAAGCACCGCAGTGTTGCTGCTGCTGCTGCTGCTGATTAATTATCAACATAACGACGATGCGAGGCCAGGTGAGGCGCCAGCGGCTGGCTGCAATTGATATGACAACTAATGTGCTTTTTTCCATGGCAAGTAATTTTAATTGCTTGCTTCTTTCTCTCGTCTTTAACCAGAGACTTATTGTGAAAGAACCGTCAATAAGATGCGCGAATGTATAACGCGAGCTCGCAAACGTGGACAGTGAAATTAGTTTAAGCAGGAAACTTTAAAACAGAAAAGGTGGCAAAAAGCTTAATGTCGTCAAAAAACTTAACAAATGTTTAAGAATTCGAGCTGAAAGCTGCATGCTACAGAAAAAAGACATCAGGGTCGCCAGCTAGCGACGAAGTAGTTACAGATCACTGCAAAATTTTGCGATTAATTCCAGATCGCAAAAAAACTTTTTCCATCTTTCTGACGCGAGACGTTTTGACATTAAGCTCTGCGTTACAGGTCGATCAACGCCGTTCTTCCTGATGACGTAAACTGCCGAGAACTTCTATCTTCTCTCTCCAGGCGTACGTGGCGCGAATCTGATAATATAACACGAATTGGCTCGAGCTGACTGAGTGACGGATGATAGGTCGCGGCCAGTGTACGGAACCTATCCGCACGCACTCGACCCACTCAGCCAGCTGCTACTCCTCCACCATTTTCAGACTGCTCGGCAGTCGTCACAAGCTGCCGTGCTGCCGTGCGGCGTCTTAGAGGTTGCTCTTGCATGGCGTCGCTAGCGCCACCGTTCTGCAGCTCCACCGTTTGCTGCTGCTGCTGTTGCGCCTGCAGACTCGTTCAGGTCAACCGCAGCAACCGACCGACTGCGTGCAGTAACCAACCATCGACTTTTGGAACACGAACATACGGGCATAGTAGTAACCTTTAGAGTAAATGAGTATCAGCTACGTATACGTGTAGTGTGGCTGGTATGCATCTTTCACTATTAGTCCAGCGTGTGAGCGCCCACCGGCAAATGCAACACGTACGTGGCCTATAGCGTAATTGAATTCTCCTAAGACAAGTTATCGCAACGATTTTTTTACTTAAAGCATCGAGCTGTACCTAGGCCTATACTCTGCTATAGAAACATAATATCGCGCTACAACTGAACTGAGTGCCAAAAGCAAATGAAGCACAAAGTAAGTATTCAGAGAGTCCGAACCTCCGCCAAAGATCGACACTTAAATCTAATCGACTGCTTAGTAGACCACATCCATTTTGAAGTCTATTTATAATTTTGCCAAATCGGCGACAAGCAAATATTCTGGGTATATCAAAATGCAAACGGTGAAATGGCTGCTTGGTGCGTCTACATGTGCTATAGGCTAGCTTTAATACAAAAGTAAAACCAAGTCGCTTGCAATTTTGTTCTATACTTTCACGTTATAGTTAGCCGGCATTAATTGGCGTACAATACACATGGTTCTTATCATGTAGGCCGGAGTGGTTTACGGTGTCACAATCACGTCATAAAGATAATGCATCCTAAAAAAACTTATATTAATGCACTTAGCAAATGTAAACCACAGATAGCCAATATCTGGAAACAAAGTGGGTGGGATCGGATCCTTTCACTTTTCTGGTAATCTTTAATTCATCTATGACGGTAGAAAAAAAACCCAGAAAATAACACAATAGCAACAAAGAAAAAAATACATATACATACAGTCCATAGTCCACAACGGTGACAATATTATCGAGAAGCATCTTATCTACAGTATGCAGTTTCAGACTAAAACAATAACAATTTACAAAAAGCATTAGCACAATGCCTGTACTTAACTAAAAAACGCTCACTCCGATGTGCAAGTAAAACACTTGGCAACACAAACGCAAATTTTTTCTGACAATTCCTGACAATATCAATATTATTTGTGTTAAACAGTTTCAGTAACCGATGTAAGTTGCGCAGCGCCATCATGGCGTATTCAATGACACGGTCTTCAACTGAATCAAGTTTTCGTCGAGGAATCAAACGGCATGCGATCAGACGGCTGCCTACGAATCGCGGTATAAAAACGCCATGTAGCCGTCGGACCGCCATGGACGTAGTTGGAACACGCGTGCCACCCTGCTACTGACTGCCTGGCACTGGCCGCTGCTGCAGCTAACCGGCTACCTACCACACGGATTGTACAGGAGAGCATCAGTCATGGCCGAGAAGCGCCGATGCCTCAGGGCTCATCAGCGGCAGCAGCAGCACGGAAGGACGCAAGTATTTTTTGACACGTCGACACCGGACACCGCCAAAGCGCCCGCCAGCTGCTGCTGCTGCTGCTGCTGTTGCTGCGGCTTGCTTCATTCTTCCTCTTAGCCGACTTCCACCGTTCTCTGCCGCGGTGTCGGCGCGCTGGTGCTTGGCCGCGGACGGTGAAGAAGCTAGAGCGTGCGTTGCCAGTCAGTCGGCTGCGTCGGTAGCCACGCCGTGCCGTTAATAACTGCTAGCGCCGACGTAACGTTGCTTCTCCATCAGCTGTGTGGCTGGCTAGCTGGCGGCCGAGTGATCCAGTCGCGGCGGACCGACCTTCGCCGACGGGCACCGCTCGATTCCAGTCCGTCTGACGGCCTGCCTACCGACCGACCGACCGACCGACCGACCGAAAGAACCGACCTACCTAGAGCTACACGGGTGTATTTCTGCACATCTGTCGAGTGCGTTTATGTCACGTGCCTCCTCACGCTTAAGCGACTCAACATTGTCTGTTATAAGCTCCATAGAATAATTCTGACGTTTCCTGGCGGTGTGGTGCGGCCCAGTCACACAGTGTTCCAGTTGTTGATGTAACACGACCTCGCAGACGTCAAAACGGTCAACTAGACCGTCAAGGTCGAGGAGGCAGCGTGAAAAACTGATCACGACGGTTCAGCAAAAACACTGCAATGGACTCGGTATGGCGACTGATTGGACTGATGCTGACGATCTGACATAAACCGGTGCGATAATTATGGCCACCAGAGGTCACAATGGGTCACACAAATAAAGATAGGCCTACTGGTGTGGGCCAGCGCAGTACTGCTAGAACTTACAGTCAGTCAATACTAGCTTCGCGTAAGCAAGAAGTCGAAGATGCGGTCAAGGCATTCGTCACGGCTGAAATTATTTTCCTGCAGTAGTACTATATATTTATTTATTTATTTTTTATTTCATCGTACACGAAGTACAGAAAAAAGGGAAAAACGACAATAGAACACAAAAAGCAACACAAACTGATTGCTTCTCGACTACAGAGCACAAATTTGTTTGCTCTCGACCATATCCAGGTAAACAGCTCTAATTTACAGCAACGAATGTTACAAAACTAAGTACATTTTTTGTGTCGAGATAATCAATGACAGCTGTGATGTCATCCGCCTAAGCTTCATGAGCCGGCCGCGAAGTAGACGTTCTTCGCTCAACTGTGAAAGCACAGTCGTCAATCACCTCACGAAACAACCCAATTAAACACTTTTTGGCAGCAGTGATTTCAGCCGGAGAATAGAATGACGTAATAACCGATAGCAGCGCAGACTGACTACAACTATTACGATGATAACAAACATACGACAACAATTTACTCACTACCAACTCTACGCGGCACTCAAACTGAGATCATGTTGGATGATAAGTCTACAGTGCGAGGCTTCTGTGCAACGTAAAAAGTACATAGGCCTACATGTACAATCAGATTTGCTAGTTTTTCACATACATGCTTCACTGTGTGAAGATTCGTATGTGTATCGGAAACTCTATCTGTATTTTACGACAACAAATTGTCTCGCATTCATTTTCCGGCGAGATAAAATCGCCATCAGGCTGATAATGGGAGTCGATCTCGGCAGACCACGCCGGTGCTGTAGGTGACGTCACAGGGCAGCTAGTGATATGATTGTCACGAGCGGAGTGCAGCACCTCCCGCAGCCCGAGGGCAGGTCATCACGTTCTGTCGCTGCTGCATGGCAAGCGGTGATGACAGGCGTCCACGCTGTAGGTGACCGCCGCCGCCGACTAACGTGTAAAAAGCGTCGCGTAGTGAACTTCAGTTCTGCAGAAAGCGCGTCGAGCATTGGAGAAATCAAGCAAGAGGCGTGTCGGCAGCCATGTCATGTGGTCTAGACGTTATTGCTGTCGGTCGCCTAGCCTAGCTGTGCCAGATAGTCTTATTGTCTATGAACACTCATCATTTCCATCATTATCATCATCGTCATCACGTTGTGAAAATTTGTCGCAAAAGTCACGAGAATGCGAGTCGTAAGTGACTAGTCTTCGTATATGTGTCTTTCTGTGCGGTAAAAAGGTCTTTTGTAATATAAAATGTAATAGGCCTATGCCCCCATCTGAGCTGTGATTCGGTTTTGTTTACGTAAAAATTTGATACTTTTCGCGACGCATTGTCTTATTTTATTGTCGTAAGCACTTTAAGCCACATTTTATAGAGCCAAAAATACGATTGTTCATGCAATATTATTAGCAAAAATTATTTTGCATTTTAGACTGCAATTCACAGTGTAATGACAGCGTAACTAAACAAGAAATTTGAGCTAATACTCACGAGACGCGCGAAAGCCTATAGCACCGTTCGCAAACTGTCCGTCTATCTCCAGCCATTTCGTCGCAGTTCATTTTTGGATTGTGCGCTGCAGCCGAAGATCGCAAAAATCAATAAAACCCCTTATTTTGCAAGTTCAGAGTCTTTCAAAGTCATCGATGTTGATACGACTGAAAAGCTCGTCACTAGTGCTTGTTGTGATAGGCAGCATGCCCATGCCTATCTGCAACCGTTTTCACGAAAGACTGGCCAACAACGGTAAAATATTGACTTTTACAGGGTTACCACTCTTTGATGCTCTCGTGCGCAGGTTTACTTGAACCTGGAAAGTCGAGACTTTGACCGTCGAAATCTGCATTCAATGCTGAAAATTTCATACGCAGCTTTTTATGTCTATCTCAACTGATTTCGGCGCAATTCGCTCTTAAATTGTGTCTCGCTGCCTAAATCGCCAAAAAATCTATTACAAACCCCTATTTTGGCATTCAGGGTCATCCAAGGTTATTAAATTCAGTGGCAACCGAAAGCCAGTGTACGATTTTTTATTAGTGATTAATTGCAACCTAGGCCCTATCTCGCGCCGTTATTGAGATACAGCGACTTATTGGCTAAAAATCGCAAATTTTTTCCACCCCTTTTGCGTTTAGCGCCCTCGTTCAGGGTGACCCCTTCAAATTTATTGAAAAGCTTCACGGTTCCTAAAACTAGAGTCGTCCTTTCAGCCGACGGTAAAGATTTGGTGATCCTAGCTTGCACCGTTTTCGACTGATTTACTTATGTGTCGGACAGCCGAACAGAATTGCGATGGCTAAGACGCGCTGAAAGCAGTAGCTGCTTTGGTGCGTAAAAACTGTTGAATACCTTATAACATTGTGATTAGAAATTTGGCGTTGCTGAACATTAATTTAACGAACGTTTGCACCAAATACTATCAAAATATTGGAACACCTGCAGTTTACATAATAATATAGTTAGTCATCTGGCTGCTCTTAACTGTATTTGATGTTTGCAGTTGCAACTGCTAATAGTACTGTTTTTATTGAGTTTTGCCTGTACTTGCATGATTTGTGTGTTTCTTGTGTGTGTTTTGCTGTATGTTTTATGTGTTTTATGTGTACATGAGTCAAGTGCCTGAAATAAAACTGATGATGATGATTAGCGCTATAAACTCGACAAACAAAACTTGATTTATTCTGTTAACAAAACTACTCACTATTACAGTCAGTCAACTATTGTGAGCGCCATTGCTGTTTTATCATTGCTGAATAATCCTGCCTGTATATCTTCTTTTCATACATTGTAGTTTATTTACCACTTACTTTTCCGCGAAACTTTTAACGACACGTAATGAGCTTTTATTGCGTGCTTATAAAAAGGCGTGCTTATAAAAATGCCGTTAAGAAACGGCTCCCTCGCCACTAATAAACCGTGAACCGCGAGCACTCTGTACGAAAAGTGTCGTGTACGCAGTGCCCCATTTTAACAGTTTCACATGCAGTCAGCGGTAGGAATATAAAACGGTTGTCATATAAGACACGGCGGATGACGAACTGTAACTTGACTGAGTTGTTACTGGTGAGCAATAAACCTCAGCTATTACACTGCAGATCATTGTATACATGATCACTGGCGACAGTGGCGGCGGCGGCCGCTTGGTGCATGCAAGGCGATGACAGGTTGACAGCCAGTGGCGCCGATGGCGCTAAGTGTTGAACATCATCACCTTACACAACCTGCAATTAGACGATGATCATACACTCGACTCTCAACCCAGGCCACCCAGACTCACGCACCTGTACATTGAGTTGCAATGATACAGTGATGTAATTTGCCTGGTATATACTTACATTCTCTCGACACAATGTACTGATATCCATATATTCATTCGGCTGGCCTTCTAAAATCAGTGACAGTGTCATTTGAAACAAAGTAAGATCATAAATAGAAAATGTAACTGGTCATTATCGTATCAGCAACTTTGATTTTTCAAAATGTGAACCCAGAAAAAAATGAAGAAATGGAAGCCGGTGTCATATACCGAGCATGTACAAAAATGCAAACTATTACACACTACAAGGCACCGGAAATACATTAAAATGAGATGATGGTGATAGCGGATAGACAAATACTTGTACGTAGCTTAATTAATTCGCATAAAGAAGCATTTAAACAAACAGAAAATCTAAGCTGAGCTCACGACACGCACGACTGCATCGGTTAAAAGTAGTTTGGCCGCAATCCATTCTTGATAAATGAGCTGCAGCCTGAAATAGCGATAAATCCCCCCAAACCTGCTATTTATGGGGGTTCAAGGTCGTTCAAGATCATCGATCTTTGTACCACCGCAAGCTCAACAGCAGTACTTATTGTAGCCTAATAAGCAGTAAGTATGTGCCTATCTGCAACAATTCTTATGCTAGAAAAGTTAATGGCGGTAAAATAGCCTACATACAGAATACCCCTATTTGACGCCCTCGTTTAATCAATAAATCGCCTCAACAAGCGACAAAAAGTTTCATCACGAAAACATTAGAAACTCCAAGCTATCATAGGTGAAAACTCGGTGACTCCATCTTACCTAGGCTGAAATCGGTCCGCAAGTCATTACAAACAGACGAACGGAAGAACAGACAGACAGAATTACGACAGCTAGTACGCACTTAACACCGCGTGCTGTCGGTCATAAAAAATATTCAGTACTTCGTAAGTTAAATAATATAAAGTAGTGTGACCGTCTGTTTAAACGCCATAATAAAACCTATTTATAGTATTTAATACATAAATTTTTGAACAAAGTTTTTCGAACAACGATAATTGCGTCGTTTCTTCAGTATACCTCGCATCACAAGAAACCGCGTTCATTTTTTTTCTTAGCAAGTTAAAGTGGCATTATTTTTGTGAATTATGCGTGCATCTAATAGCTGCTGTAGTCCCATGTATTTCACTACAAAGTGCACAATAAATCGGCGTCGATATTGACAATGGAAGTGTGCAGTCAGAAAGCAATGTTGCTAAGTGGTCATTATACCTGCGCTAAATGGATTGTCAGAATCGAGTGATTTGGTCCCGCACACGCATTGGTTGGGTACAATATTCACGAGCTTGGGCGGCGAATTGTTCGGTGCACGAGTGCTCTAAGCAAACAGCGCATGATTCACAAAATGAGCAACATGCATGTCCCCATAGACGACGCTTCGATTAAAACTCAATCTCGTCTTTCCTCTCTCCCTCTCACTCTCCCCCTCTCTCTTTCTTATATCTGGTCTTCTTGCCCGACTACACTCTACGTCCGGTAGGCGACTGACCACGTTGATCGCTACTGTATAGCTTCTGCTAGTCCCCAGCTTGTCGGTCGCTAACGAGACATGATTTGCAAACGAATGACGGTCGATGACGATCACAATGCAAACCAAACTATCGCTTTACGACATGTTAATTCAGTACGGTTCGCCAGGCGGCGACACAGTCGTCGTTTAGTCTAACCCACGCCGGGGTCGATCAGTTCGCTATAGCATAGCGTGTAAACTCTTTATTGCGTCGTCCCGATTCTCCCGGCTCATCTCATTCCCATCGGCCACCGCGCGTCGCCCGCCATTAGAATTTCGCTTCCGGGCGACGCTTTGATGTCTCCCGTTAGCTACGGCGCTTCCGGTTGGATCACGGAAAAGCGTGTACCGGAGCACCATCTGATGTACAAAATGTCGGTAACAGTATCGGCTTAATAGCATTGTTCGACTCGCCGGAGAGCGTGAACGTTTTCCTGATTTATGTCGATGCTAATTTTCTAGCTAATTTGTCTAAATGGGCGTCAAGTGTTATTGTTTTTGTAGTTAACGCATCCCTTTTTGCCTTTCATTTTGCTGTGGTTTGATCGCTTCGATTCACGACGATACGCTGCGAAATTAATTTGCATGCTTGTGTCGGATTTGCCCATAAAACTGTAGAAAAAAGTGCAGGAAGCCCATCATAAAGAACAGCTACTGTTTTATGCAATACATGTGAGTGGAAATATGGGATAGGATTTCTAATTTGTTAAGCTACTGATAGGCTACTCATACAATGTCATACAAACGTCGACCGCAGCGATCGAGAGCAGTAAAAATGAACGCAACTATTTAATTTTGGCGCGCTAAAAACAGTGTGGTTGTTGGTCCACAAATGTTTAAAAATTTAGAATCAAAGACAGCGACTGAACACGATAAAAACAGCGTAATCGCATTTCATAGCACAATAATTTAATGTTTTTTTAAAACAATGTTCCGAAGCTTAGACAATTAAGTTCGCGAAGACATCAGGAGTCTTTGCAAAGATGACCACCGCATACTTACTGCTGGACTGCGGCTGGCTCGCAGATAATAGAACTTCGAGCAGTGGCGGCAGTTAGAACAGAGTGGAAGTGATGTCCCCTGCGTTTGATCTGAACCCATCAATGAAGACGTTGTCTCCATTCATTCGGCGTTAGCGTATACGGCAATTACGCTCCGCGTAAACAAATATTCAATTTCGAACGACGACGATGACGATGACCGACGTGGCGAGCCCAATGTGACAGGTGCCCCATTACAGGATCGCCCCTGGGAAAAGTCTCCCCCGGCCGACAATTTACCGGCAAAAATCTGCCACCCCCGTCGGGAGACGGATTTTTTCCCAGGGGAGGCGATCCTGTAATGGGGACAAACTTTTTATGGGGAAGGCAATATTTTAATAAGCGGGAGACATATCAATTCCGCGATTATCTTTTCCCGGGCGGGTAAGACATTTTAACGTGACACCGGCGCGTCAACCGAAGACAGGTCGAGATGCTTGAGCCGAGCGGGTCGATTATAGGCAAGTTGCGAGGTCGAATTGAATGACGGGTGGCGTACGGACGTGTTAACGTGCGTCAGCGATTGACTTTGTCGCTCGTTCAACAGGCTCTGCCCGTTAATTAGCTTTGGACTTGACTTCAAAGTCAGCCGCCACCACCGTGACGACAACGCCTCCCGTTGATTTGTAGCGCATTGTTTCAAGTCCGTCGTTTACTTTGTCATCGTTTTTACTTTGTACATTGTTGTTAGCATGCTGCTCGCTGCAGTAGACTGAAATCTGCTTCGCCATCGACTTTTCACGTACTGCAGCCATCAATAAATTGAATATACAGTTATGCAATGTTGCACCACGTGCCTCACACACAGAAATTAAAGACACAGTTTTGTAGGTTTAAGTAAATACTATAAAATTAAACCTGCAAGTCCAGACAACAAAATGTTCTTGTTGGTACGGTTTAGTGTACTTACATTCATCTGTGGTGAGAAAAACGTTGCATAACACATCAAGTTGTCGGCAATACTTCGCTTAGATATTATCTTACGTGTAGACATGCACCCATATTTTCTAAGATGTGCTATAAATTGTGCGTACAATGCAATATTCATTTCAGGAAACAGTATTACATATAAAACTTATCAATAAGTTTTATTTCGTGTTAATTATTGTTATAGCTAGTATTAGGCAAAGATCGCGATGTTTTGACTCTATCGCTGCTGTTTGAAACGTTGAATTTTTTTTATAGTTTTTTTTAACTTTCAAACATATTTTATATATTATTGTGTATAAGGTGTAATAGCTGCTAACTGTCAACTGATTCTCAGATGGATATATGAAATGAAATGAAGCATGTTTAAGTTTCCGCTAAATACTGTGTTTTTCAAAAGGTTTACTATATTTTATATCAGTTAAAATAATTTACAAAAACTAACAATAATTATGTAAGATTTGTCGCATGGTTCTTCGTCGCTGAAGCAGCTTTTAAAATCAAAAATGTTAATGGCTGCGAACAGTGTCACATTTCTTGGTGGCTAAATTATATTCAACTTCATTCGTCAATTATTAGCGGAAAATCAAGAAACCAAAAAGTTATGAATTTGTTGGATTTAACTACCGTTATTAGCAGGGGCGGCGATTATAGGGGGGAC